>WLWI01003712.1_pt1 | contig 13081 bp, 5 predicted proteins | sample 6701501 | NCBI WGS metagenome assembly WLWI01 (sample SAMN12718690, study PRJNA515312) | sponge metagenome | isolation source: marine sponge | host: Mycale hentscheli | place: New Zealand: South Island, Marlborough, Capsize Point | collected 2014-11-01
TTTATAGGCCAGGCCTCTGAGATCACCAGAGAAACAAATGACAATAAAACTGACCAATAAGACACAAACAACACATAGAGCACATGCATGAAGAGAAAGTTCTAGAAGGTAATGTACTGGAAGGGTAAGGTTACAATCAAAGTGTGAAACGGTGATAATGTGGGTGAAGTGGTTATGTTACATTTAATAAACGGTAGAGTCAATTGCTCTGGTTCTTACACAAATAATTTTTTTTTTTTACTAAGGCTTATTGTTGGATATGTTACATAGTATAGCTAATGAGGGCTAATTGTCAAAAGCATGCTGGGTATAGGGGAAGATAAGGTGAACTCATAGTTGTCATGAAAATGTACAATAAAATCATCACTCTATATTTTTCTTTTTAGTAGCTACTCTAACATAAGTGTCAACTCTAAAGTTTTTGGTTGAACATTTACATTGTAATTTTTTAGTTGTAGTTATTTGGCAAAATATTTTTTAAAGATTAATTTTAGTTTTAGTTTTTCACTTGCAAAGACTACAATTTTAGTATTAGTTTTTGTTTTTCCAATGTCATTTCTGTTCTAATTGTCTACTAGATTCTGTGGTGGCTATATAATAGTATTAGCATTCTATTAACTGACAAGTGATCTATATTATAACGTAGTTTATTTAACTCTATGCCTGCTGATTTAGTACTAGTTAACAATCAAGCACCTTGCTGCACATGATATTGTTATGTAGGGTGTATGGTGCTGCCATTGAATGTTACATTAATAGACAATGCTGGTAAGATATTCTCCCCTCATGATATCTTATGATATCATGCACGGGTGAATAACCTAAATATACTATTGTGAAGATATTTGCTGTGGAATAAATAATAATCATTAAATGAGTCAGAGTGAAACATGGCAAAATATTACGTGAGAAGGCTATATTTTTTTCGTGAGCCAGAGGCCGAGTGAAAATACAGCCTGAGAGTGAAATATCTTGCCATATCACTCTGATCATTGTAGTAAGTGGTTTATTCTTCACTAGATATCTTCACTACTGCTGTAGCTTTTACACGACTGGGAACTGTAAATTTGGCTGTAGGGACTCCCCAAACCATCAAATGATATTTTAACAGCTACTGTAACAATATGGTTGGGTAGGCTACACTGGAAGAAAGTAGCTGAAAAACCAGGAAAACTGACAAGCTAATAATGACTAATAGGGTAATTATCTTGACAATACATAGTAAAATACCATTATTTCTATCTAAAAACAACTTTGTGAAGATATTTTTGGTGGAATTATTAAATTTATTCGATTATATAGATCTCTTCACAACAGTGGGTTCTTAGCAAGTGATCCATGAGATACTTTACAGTATCACAAAAGTCCACTATATTCTTCATGAGCTTTGAAGTTATCAGTAACATTGTGAATCGTAATCATATCTTGATCTCTGTGGCTAATATTAATTGTGGTTTCATCCACCATTTCTTCTCTTCATGTATGTGCCTTCTGTATTGTTTGTGTTTTATTGTTCTGTGTTACTCTGATAATCTCAGAGGTCTGCCATATTGATCGTTCATCTAGTGCTTTACCAAATTATTTCATTTACACCTTTTCACATTTCATGCAACCCAGCTTACCATGTATGGTCACCCTACATAATAGTTCAAACTAATCTAATTTAGCCAGCTTCAGAGCATGTCTCCTGTATCATACTCACCCAGGATGTGGTTGAGTCGACTGGTTTCTTAATATACTGGCCAGTTGGCTTACCAGTCTTTAGTTCTGTAGTTCACAAGCTGGTTTTAATTAAAATAAAACTTAATTAAATAGCCATATGGCGATTACTGAGCCTTCAGTCCTGGATAGAGAGATATGGGAGGCCCTCAACCACAACCCCTCCTAGTCCAATTCCGTCAAGATTGTGAGTCTGAAGTCTATTCAGCTTAATGTGATCGCAAAACAATAAGTACATCATCTCATTAACTATAATCTATTGGAAAACAGTCAATTTTGGCAATAATTCTTCCCTTAGCTTGATTGGTATCCTTGCAAGCAAACAAAAAAAAACTATTTCAACTAAAAAAACCCTGTACCTCCCCCAAGAGCAAATGCTGTAGGAAACCCCATTAGCTATGTGCTTATATCCAAGAGTACCTATATAGAAAAACTTACAAGTTATGCTGTCTTTAGTGGAAAGCTTTTTTTTTTTTTTTTGAAGCTGAGAGATTAAAAAAAAATTTGACTATAAAATCTGCTAAGTGCTAAGACTTTGACATCTAAAATGGTTAAAAAAAAAATACAACAATTTTTACCGCATTGTAGCTAGACAAATTCAAAAATAATGCTTTGATGGTACTATACTATGTAGACAGTTGTCTTCAGTAACTTTTTATAACTGCGAGCTGAAACAATTTTACATTTAGGAAAAAAAATTTTCATTTTAACAACCATTATTATTAATAAACTCAGCCCAACCATTTTGACTTCTTGCTGAAGTCAACTAACTTCTTCCATTATCCTCATTTGTAGTGATTGTACTGCCCTTGACATCTGCTTGCTTATGCTTTTTGATGCAAAAGTGATTTTCTCGAGTCACTTCTTGCAGTACTCACAGAAATGTGTAACACATAACAGTGTACCACGAGTTTAAATGTTTTTAATGTTCTTGTAATAGCATGCTAGTATCTGAGGGTTTATATTTTTGGTGCTTTATACATACAGCAACTTAATAATTGTCCAAGCTCCAAAATTTATGTGATGGTCTGATTTGATTTCTTTACCTCTGCAATTTCTTTCTGATCATATATAATGTGCATGCTCTATATATTATGCAATGAAAAAATTATAGTAAGTGTGGGGCATAGCAAAGACTTTTTAAGGGGTATAGCTTTAACAAAGTCCTTTAAGTTTGGCCAAAACCGGACCACTAGACTACTTCATGGTCATGTAATAACCCTATTTTTCTCTTGTTTTCTATGTACCCTCTAACTTTCTCTTTACACGAATGTGTGCCCTATGTGTTGTTTATGTTTTATTGTCGTGGGTTTCTCAGATAATTTCAAAGGCTTGGCCAATAAAAGAGGTAAAGAAATCAAATCAGACTGTCCCATAAAATTTTGGAGCTCGGATGTATAAAGCACCAAAAATATAAACCCTCAGACACTAACCAGCTATTATACAAGAAGATGAGAACTTGTGTCAGTCGATTGTTTTACTGAGACCTAAATGTTTGTATGTATGTATGTATGTATGTATGTATGTATGTATGTATATGTATTTATGTATGTATGTATGTATGTATGTATGTACGTACGTATGTACGTATGTATGTATGTATGTATGTATTCATGCTCAGGATGTAACACTAAGTTTCGCATTGTATACTTACTGAATCGAAAATATTATATTTAAACTGTGCTTTGAAACATACCCTAACCAGTTTGCATACGTACATACTTGCTTACATTAATACTTGCTAGCATACATTGTTTTGTCATTATCAATAGCTATTCAACTAAATTTCAGTACATCTAACATGTCTTTGAGTTGACATGACTATAGTGTACTGTGTGTTTTATCAATCGCTGAGAAATACAATTACAAATAAAATTTCTTCTATAAATATAAAATTGAAACATAATTTAATAAATTATTGGAAAAATAATGCCTTATAAATACACAATTATTTAACATCTTAAGTACAATTTGTAACCACTATGTCCAATATAAACATAATAACAGAATGGTCACAATTTCACAAAATAATGTCTGCTCTTCTAGCTAATTTTACAGTTTAATTTTGTTTTTAACAAGAGCAGGCCAGAGTTATGCAGATGATGTTAAACTTAAAATAATTATTTTTGCTTTGAATCAAGCCTGAATCTAGTGTCCATAATACATAAATACATGGATGTATGCATGCATATAATGTGTTACTTGCAATGTAGCATATTTGAGGACCAATTTCTTTCCTTTTTATCTTTTGAATGTCAGCATAGCTAATAATCTTCATAGAATTAAGTTATCATGAATTGTTATTGCATATACTTACTAAACATGATCCCTCAGAAATACAATTATAAAAAAAATGTATTTCAGAAATATGAAACTGAAACATAAAAGTAATTAGAAAACAATGTATTCTAAAAGCACCAATATTCTAACATGTTCATATAAAACAGTTTTCTAAAATGCACATCTGAAATGTCTGTCCAAACTTTTAACTATACATTCAGTTATTGTGGCACTTGAGTAAGACTCGAGTTATGCAAAGGTGCAAGTTTGTTGACGAGCCGTGTTCCCCATTCTGATCCAGTAAATTCCGGTTTGAGATAGTGGATTATCTTGTTGAATGGCTTCACAGGATTGTGCTGGATTCTGTGGGATGAGACCCAATACTGATACTCTATACTGTGAGGCTAGGAAACTGTAGATGTCTGCTAGAAGATGGTCTCTATCTTCTACTGTAGGGCAATTGTCATATAGTCTTACACCTTTGAATGAATCTGTGGTGAAAGCTATTAATATTTACAAGAATAATGTCAAAATGTAAAATGTGTCATTATGTATTTGAATTTAGATATTATTTGTCTATATTTCAGCAACATGTCCTTGTATATAAAATCTTTCAACTTCATTTTGTTAATATGCAGCATATTATTTTATATAATGTTAATGTATTAAATTTGTCAAAGAGACCAATATACCATTATATCTTAAAATTTTATTATATAAAGCGTCCTTATGTCATTATGTGTTTAAATTTAACTCGGGAATTCAATCACGAAGTGTTGGTAATTAAAATGATTATTAGCAGTTCTAACATTTTTAGCCATATTGAATTACTAACCATAGCAAAGACACTTTCCCTTACATGACTAAGTAACAATTAAGATTAGATTTATATAAAAGAAGCCTTACATTTTTTCACTTGAACGTTGAATATTTTATCCATGTTGCCAGCAAAATTACTAACTGAGCACAAATACTGTCCTTCAGCACCATGTGTAAATTCCTCTAAGTCATTGTAGATGTATAGACACTAGAGGTGAAATTTATATTAGGATTTGTACTAGAATTAAAAAGTGTTCCATTATTTCCTCTTTACCCACTTGAGGCTAGGGGTATATACGGCTAGGGCAAATAGATAAAATGATTGTGTTAATAGTGAATGTCTAGATAACATTGCTGCACTGAAAACAATATTGGATACAATGCTAAACTTGATGGTAGGTATTTAATCATAACTGGCACATATGCAGTATTGTGACAATAAATTATTCCCTGTATTAATAGAACTAGCTATATTTAACAATATTGCAACATTTTTTTTCTAAATTCAGAAATAATATTTGGCTTCATAGCTTGCCCTTGTATTTGTTTAACTTGAACAGAGAAAAGCACACAGAAAAGTCTTATTATGCTATATTTTGAAAATGACTCAGCTGAATATTTAAAACGTTTTTTTTTACTTAAGACATTCCTGGAGCACAACATGGTGTGAGCAGGAAATCATGGGAATGAAAGACAATTTTTAGCTTATTGGTTGAGTGCTTACTGGAACATACCACCCATGTGTTTCCTTCATTCCATAAACTTTAAGCTAGTTTGTTACAATAACTGATCATTAATTTTACATGCATGTGTGCACTATTCACAAACTTATACACATACATTTAAATGTCTTGATTATGGCTCATAGGAAAAAGTCATTCCAGTTAGCATAACAAATCTTGTCAGTTGACTGTTCTCAGTGCTTCAAAATAATCTTACTTACTATGTATTATCAGTTCATCAATTTACAGATGTACTATCTCCACAAACTTTTCTTGGATTTGAATTTGTTATTAATTTCAATCAGGTTAAATACAACCACTAAATCATTTTTAGCAGCTCATTACCCTTGTAGTTATAGCAACCAGCCAAACTTTTCTATTTTCTTGGTTTTTACAGTTACCTTCCTCTGGTATGCTATGCTCAACAGGGTTAGAGCAGCTGCTAAAATATCAGCTGGGTAGCCCCTACAACCAACTTTAGGCTGGGAGTTACTCTTCCTCTAGTACTAACTATAGTACTAAAGATATATAGTGTGGAATAAACCACTTATTACAATTGTCAGAGTGAAATAAACCACTTATTACACTTGTCAGAGTGAAATAAACCACTTATTACACTTGTCAGAGTGATATGGCAAGATATTTCACTCTCAGGCTGTATTATCACTTCCCTCTGGCTCATGAAAATAAATTAACCTGCTCACGAAATATTTCATCATATCACACTCACACTCTTGTAATAAGTACTATATATATATATATATATATTCCACCCTAGATATCTTCACAATGTTATCTTTAGGTAAGTGACCCATGTGTTCAAGCCCATTACTAGGTAGTTATAGCAACCAGCTGTTGGCCTGGCTTGGTGTACCAGTTTTAAGAATTTTTACAGCTACCTTTACTCTAATGGAGCCTACCCAGCCAGGTTAGAGCAAATGCCAGCTGGGGGTGTGTGGAGCCCCTAGTAAATTTTACAGCCAATTTTACACCTAGAGTTACCAACAAACTACTTCTGTGGAGATATCTAGTGTGGAATAAAGCACTTATTACACTCCTCAGAGTGATGTGGCTAGATATTTCACTCCCAGGCTTTATTTTCACTCCCCTTTGGCTCCTGAAAATAAATTAGCCTGCTCTTGAAATATTTCGCCATATCACACTCTGACTCGTGTAATAAGTACTATATATTTCACCCTAGATAAGATATCTTCACAATGTAATTTTTAGGTAAGTGACCCATGAAATAACTGGTGATATTTCAAGGTTGTTATTTCAAGCTATACTGAGCAAACTCATTACACTATAGTATGTCCACATTGAGTTGGCGCGACCACAATTGCGGGGAAAAGCAGAATAACAATAAGCTAAAACCGGAAGCAATTAAGTCATGTGATGCTTACTTGTGTAACCGCGCATGCAAACAAAAAAAAGCGCATGGAAAAGCAGCTGCAATTACACACAGAGTTCATTAGCTCATTCCTTGAGTTGTGAGTTTTTCTGAGGCTTAGTTATTGCTCTTAAACAAATGTATTTTTTGTAGTTTTTTCTCTCCTTTTTTGTGATTTGTTGTGCTGTAGATATGCTGAAGGGGAAGCGACTATTGAGCCAGACGAAAAACGTGATGAGTGTCCACCGCTATTTCGACAAGATTGATTGCAAGACGAATAAAGGATATGGCTGTTCTAGCTCAGCTTTATAGAGAACGTCAGTAGCCACCAGTAAGCCATGCAATTATATTTTTTTGAAGTTAAATTCATATTTTTTTAACTTCAAAAGTGTTTAGTAAGCGTGGATATTTTATTCTCCCTCCATATAATTTAAATAATATGTCAAACAAAAATTTCAGGTATATCAAGACACATTGTGCAACGAATAGTATCTGAAAAACTTGCAAGTGCCACACCTTCATTTGCATCCCCGCAAAAACAATATGAAGAATCAAGACAGAGAATCTTAGTGGATGACTTTGATCGGTATGCTGTTAGTCGTAAAATTCATCACCTGTATGAACAAAAGAAGCATCTAACACTGAATGTCATTCATGAAATTCTAAAGGAAGATGACCTCTTTCTTGCTGGCCAATCATCACTTGCAATACTCTTCAAAGACATGGGATTTAAATACAAAAAAATAGGTGGCAAGAGGTAAAACTAGAATGAAATTTGAACTTTATTGCATTTGTTTCATATACATTGACCACTGATTGATACATTTCACATAATTATATTGACCAGTTGGTAGGAAACATTGGTTTGTATTAATCACCTTACTAGGAGTGTAGGGAGCTTTTTAATCAAGTTACATGTTCAAATTCAAAAAAATTTAAGACACTGTTATGAGCAACCTCGCATCATTGAGCAACGACTGCTTACTTAAAAAGAATGAGAAGAAATAGAGAGGAAAAGCAAAAGTGTCCAGTTGTTTATCTGGATAAAAAGTGGGCAAATGCTCATGTAGTAATGATAGGACATGGGTGGAGCAAGACACAGTAACTGGACACTATTGGCGGTGTCCATTGTCCTTCTGGTAGAGGTAAGATGCAAGAAATAAGCCAATAAATAATATATAAATAAATGTGAACTTATCACTATGGGTTCTCGATTAATTATTCTATATGCTGAATCAGAAACTGGGTAGGTGCCTAACTGTGCCCTTGTGTTTAAATCCGGAAATAAATCAGGGTAAACTCTTCCTTTTCTTTTTTTTAACAATTATTTAGCCACAACCATTATATACAATTTAATGTCATGTAGGTGACTATCATGATGAAATGACATCTAATTGTTTTGAGAAGTGGTGTAATGAACAACCACTTCCCAACATTCCAAAAAATAGCCTTATTGTCATGAGCAATGCTTCATATCACTGTCGTCGAAGCAAATATCCAGTCAAAAGTTGGACAAAGAAGACGATGGTGGAATGGTTTAACTTAAATAACATAATGTCTAAAAAGGATGTCTGGACTATTATCAAGAGAAGTCGGCCACCTCATCCTGAATATTCAGTGGATCAATTAGCTAAATCTGCTGGCCACGATGTTGTATGCCTCCCAGTTGCCCACAGTAAACTTAATTCTATTGAAATGGCATGGTTGCAAACTGAAATGGAACGGCTGACTCATGCAGGTTTTGATGTAGTCGCACCAATGCGTTGGAAGTCACTCATAGCCCACGTACAAACAAAGACTGAAGACTACTACTGGGTGGTGGTGAAACAGCCAACTGGCTATACCATACTGGTAGATGGCTTGTGAGTAAATAATTACTGCTGCTTGTGAACATATATTGTGTGTACATGTAAGCAACTTTTATACGTATACAATACTATATGATTAAAAAATTTGTAATTATTAAAAAATATTTTTTGACGTAATATATACAAGTAACAACAAATACAAGTTAGAAAAACAGAAATTATGTTTACAAACCGGTCTTGAGCATAGCTATGGTGCTGTTGGCATTCTGAAAGGGGATCCTTACCTCAGCACATCATGGTAACACTACTAACTACTCCATGCACAGGTGTTGATAATGATAAACATGGCCTGCTTTGCTGGCAGACCAGGAATGAAACTAGCACACATACCTGCTGGCAGGTAAACTGGATATAAATACTAAGAAGGATTTAGAATAAGTGCCAGAGAAGGTGATGATTCCAATACCACTGGATGGTAAGCCAGGCACTTATAAACATTTGATTAACACTCGTTCATTTACACACACCTTATTAGGTAATAGCAAAGTTAATACAAAATAACTATTTAATAGCTATTTGTGAACGAGCCTTGTAAGGGCAAGCCACCTTAGTCCTTGTCGCCTAAGTTCGAAGGACCAGGCCCCCAATTACCCAGACGCTTCGCGAATATGAACAATGCAGCCGCTGGCCAGAAGCTTGCAGCCTTGTCGTCCACAGCAAAAGGAGCGCACACCCAAGACAGTTGTATTATCCTGGTTAGTGTAATTGAGGAAGCGAGAATTGCATGTGATACAAGGGCTTAAATGCCGCACACTGATACATAACATCAATGGGTAAAATAGATCTATGAATATCATTAATGTATGGTAAAGAGGGTTAATGGTACATACCCTCTAGTTTACTATAGAGTGTGTTTAGCTCATACAATCACATGCTATTATCCTATTGCTAAATAAAGTAAACTGCACACACCTTAGGACTCTAGCTTTAGCTCTGCTAAATAAATATGCTTCTAATATACTGCACACAGCTTTAAGACTCTACCTACGCTATTTATGTACAACATAACCTATATAAGCTAGTTGATATATCAAGCTATATGCCAAGTTCTGACTACACACTTACATCTTCCGTAGGCTAATCTGGTTAAAATCCAACCAGCAAGACTACTGCGCACTTAATATCAGTAGCAAAACAACGTAGAACATCTAGAAGCACAGTAACCAAAATGAGGCACTTCTTTGTTTTCTCCTTGCCATCTCATGTAGCAATGGATAAACACAAGACAGACTTAGGGCGGGCGCGTGACTAAATTTAGGTGCATGTAAAGCGGGAAAGCTGTGATGTTTTTTTATTGCCATAGACTTTTGTATTGAGATTTGGAATAGCACTTTCCGACTGCTCAACACATTTTTGTGGAATGTTTTTGGACCACTTCGGTGTGAGCTTTCTAATGTTGCAAACGACCTGATGAGTAGCTGCTTCCATTCAAAGTTATTAACAGTTTTTATGCTGCCAACTCAACTTGGACATACTATAGTAGTTATAGTAACTGGCCAAGCTTACCAGTTTTTTTTTCTAGGTTTTTACAGCTATTTTCCTTTGGTGTAGCCTGCCCAACTGGGTTAGAGCAGCTGTAAAAATAACAGATGGGGGTTTAAAGAGCCCCTATAGCCAACTTTACACTCTTATTTACTGTTCTATATAATGCAAACTACAGCAGTGAAATTATCTTGTGTAGAATAAACCACTTATTACACTCTTCACAGTGATATGGCATAATATTTCACTCTCAAGTTTTATTTTCGCTCACCTCTGGCTCGTGAAAATAAATTAGCCTACTCATTAAAATATTTTGCCATATCACACTCTGACTCATGTACTACATTATATATACATATACATAATATATATATATATATATAATATATTACATATATATATATATGTACTCATTTAGTTTATATGCATGACAAATAGAACTGTTTTGATCTTACAATTTACTATCAACTCAAAGTATGCGACAGGAACTTCAGGTACTCCTGGAACATAACAAGTGTAGGTTCCCGCATGGTGTCTGGTGACATTAGAAATCATAAAATATGCTAGTACTGGACTTCTAGTGCTATCAATGTTACTGCCATCTGGAGCATTCCACTGAGGACTGCCTCGAAAAAACGAATTAAGATTTACGCAAGATACTGAAACGACAGAACTTTCATTATAATATGATGTCAATGGTGATACTATTAGTAGTCCTCCAGCTACACAATGTACAAAAATATTGTATAAACATAGTTAATGACAACTTGCAAACAACACTAACAAAAACATTGAACATTAAGTGTACATATCTAACTTATTTATATATTGATAAACTCAAAGTTTTAAAGGCATTACAAAAAATCTATACACCTCAAGTGCCAATCATTACCCATTTGACATAACTTGAACTCAGTTATTTTCATGAACAAATTATTTATTCTATCCCTAATCCACAATACTACAAATGGCTTCTTTATTTACCTATTTCACTCTGCAATCTACAATAATTTGAATAGTAACTTACGCACAGAGACGAAGGACCCACTATAAGTAGGATTACGATTAAGATACATAAGTTTATCAAATACAATATGATTTCTCATCATGCACTTTCATTAAATAATGCACAATATTCAGTTAAGTGAGCAAATATTTATTTTGAGTCTAACTCTCCAATTAAAAAAGTACATATTGCATGCTTAGCCTATGCTATGGTAAGATATGAATTTGTAAGCCTCACTTGATTGCATCAATCCAACAGTACACTCAAGCATCAGAATAATCACACATGTGATTGGAGATGACTTAGTAGCCATTACTTGCAAACACAACAGCTAAACAAGTAAAAGAAATTTGAAGTACATAGAATAGTAATTAGACATGTCTAATTCTCAAAAAAATTAACTGAGTGATAATTTGCAGGAAACAATCACGTGTGATCTACTGTATATGTGCTAAGGTTCTCCTCCCTTCATTAATTTAGTTAAATAGGGCGAGACACACTTCCTACAATTCAGTGTGTGTGGGTTCTTATGTGTAGCATTCAAATGGCTTATATGGTGCTCCAATTTAATTATTAATACACTTATGTAGCAATACACTTAGCAATGGGTTCTCTCCCATAGACTAAGCTGACACTCCTATGGAGCCAGTGTGGCTGGCCCATTGATCACACTACCTTTACGAGTTAAAAACTTAGTTCTGTGATGCACAGTATAAGTGAATTGAATGTAGACACTAGCTTACACATTAATAAACCCGCAATGCGCATGCCAGAGGGTTAGTAGTCATCCTTTCTGTTTCTTTGTTACAATCTGATTTTGGAGATTACTGACAATTAACAGTATGAACTTAATCTGATTTTATAGGGCAACTTTATTTAGTTTCGGGCTAATCGTTAAGAAAACGCCAACCTTTGCTCCTCGTACTTAGGTAGACCAGCTTTTATGGGCAACGCCCCGAGCCTCACGTTATAATCACGTGAACAAATATTTTGTAGTTTGCTTTATGCTCAAGTAAGTTAACAGGGTTCAAGTGAAATAATTTCAAGTTGAAAATGTATATCGGTGAGTGTTTCTGGCTTGTTTAGCTTCTTCTCTTATGAAGACAGTGTTTCCATGTACCATTTTCATTGGTCGAGCTATTTTGATGCCTATAAAAATAGCTAACAGATTGCTTGCACTTTTGGAAGGAGATTATAAATTGTAATAGCTAGGTAGCATTTAATAGCGCTGAGGGTTGCACATTTGGTGCTTCATTCTATTAACTAAAGTTTCTGCAATAAGCCACGCCTTATTATGCTTACTTCTATAGATAGCTTATTCTTAAGGTAATCTGTGTGCCATGACTTGAAATTAGATATACCAACTTAAAAAAATACGTGTATATGAATTTTATCTGACAATTTAGGCCTCTACTGTTTTAACCAAAATCTTTATATAAAAACAGCACAAAGTGTGGGGCACATTGAAATAATTAGTAATAAGCATAAAGTAGATAAAAAATTTAAAAACAACAACAACAAAATGCAATTCTTAGACTATAACTCAATATACACAATTAATGTTCAGCATATAGTATTTATGTGGGATTAACTACAGTATCAAAGTAAGTTAACATTTGTTATAATTAGTTTTAGTTATTCAAAATGGCAAATCTGTTGCTGCACTTGTGAATCAGTTCCAATCCAGTATAACCCACTTTTACTAAGTGGATTATTTTGATGTATAGCACCACAAGACTCAGCTGGAATCTGTTTGATGAGTCCCAATACAGACACATTAAAATTGGATGAAAGA
>WLWI01003713.1_pt1 | contig 13080 bp, 5 predicted proteins | sample 6701501 | NCBI WGS metagenome assembly WLWI01 (sample SAMN12718690, study PRJNA515312) | sponge metagenome | isolation source: marine sponge | host: Mycale hentscheli | place: New Zealand: South Island, Marlborough, Capsize Point | collected 2014-11-01
AAAGTTTCCCGCGCGCGCGTTTAAAGGGCATACGTACCATCCCACATACATATATACATATAACATATACCCGATTTTGCATTATCCACCCCTAATACTGTCTCGCTCGCTACGCTCGCTCGCCAATTATTATTATTATTATTATTATTATTATTACTAGTGGTGTGCTTGAGCACTAATGGCGAGCGAGCCTTAACATACTGTTGAGTAGGGCTTATAACTGTGACAAATAGCGCATTAACTTACCACCGCCACTAACTCGAATAGAAATGGAGCTCCCATAAGATTATGAGTTTTAACTGCACCCGCAAAACAATTCAATTTCTAAGGTGATACGGGTAATGGTCACTAAACCGGAGGATTCTGTTTAGTGAAGTTTGGGACGGGGTCGAACGCGGAGCGAACACAAAAATACAGAGGGTCAAAGTACAAAATGACATACATACGTCCATATATATAAATAAACAAACATCCCCGATTTTTTCATTTTTACCCCTGTAAGTGTCTCGCTCGCTACGCTCGCTCGCCAACTATTATTATTATTTAACAAATCTGGAAACAATTTTATAAGCGAAGTGTTAACAATTTATGGTTGTGGTGAATGAAAAGGCTAGTTGTTTGAATGTTCTAGTGTGCTATTCACAGAGGGGGCAATAAGAATGAAATATTAGTGATACCCTGAAGAAACACTATATCATAGGCCTGTGATAGTACAAACTTATTATAGATTATCTCATCAGATGTTGTCACAGTAACATAGCTATAATAATAATAATAATAAAATATATTCTTCTCTTTCACAGGCTTTTTTTAAACCATACAGAATTAAAAAATACTTGGTCGCCACCGGGAATCGAACCCAGGACTGCTTGCTTAACGCACATGTATGGTTTAAAAAAAGCCTGTGAAAGAGAGAGAATACATCTAATGAGTAAAAAAAAGGCTGAGAAAGAAATTAGAAAAATAATAAAACAATAATGCCAATAATAGGCATATTATATTAGATCCGGTGGTCATTTGTAGATAATTTTGTTCTTAAACAAAATCAAACAATTTGAGGGATTTCAATTGGAAGCACACTCAATTCTGCAAGGACATTCAAACATAATATTTTCTAGCAAGCCCAGAAGAAGATTATGTTTCTTCCATGTATATTACAAACTATCAAACTCTTGACCACTAAATGGCTTCATAGATAAAGGTTGCCACTAAATTTGTTTACTCTATTTGTGCCAAATGTAATCTTATAGGGATTATATTCACCATATCCACGATTTGTGCGGCTACCTGGAAGCAGTGTAACGGACATTCCAATTCCAGATGATATGCTTCCTACAAACTCTACATCACCTCAGCTGGGCTACTCTGTGCTGACTCCTTTTTTGAAGAAGCAAGACAGAACAATTGATCGGGTTTTAGGAGATGGTAATTGTCTTTTTCAAGCCCTTTCTCGACAGCTCACAGGTGTTCAAGATTATCACATACAACTTAGAGACATAATTGCTCAGTGTGAGTCTAAGATTGCATTGTTTCAAGAAATACATGCTGCTATCAACGAAACAGAGTTTACTGAACATCTTAAAAATATAAGAAGAAATTGTACCTGGGGTACTAATTTGGAAATTATTGTTACAGCCACACTATTTGGGCTAGATGTATATGTGGCAACGGATAGTTATAGACCAGGCAAATCAACATGGCTGAAGTACTCTCCTAATACACTGGCGGCAGCAGAGCTACACCACAGCAGTATAAAAGATCTTTCTAGTTCTTTTCCAATTTTGTCACATAAAAAGAGCCAATGGCTTGAACTCGCACATGTTTCAAGATGCCACTTTGATGCTATTAAACCCATTGGCAAAGGTGACCCATGCAGACCAATTCTTGAAACGTTTAACTCCACTGAAGAAGGAGTTGAACTTATCGATTAATTTGTTGAACTCCTTGTATGTACTTGTATCACATCTATTATGTACATAATGGCACAATTGCTGAATACATGTATTAAACACTGGCATACTTTCTGTACTTTAATAAGTGAAATCAAATAAAAATAACCTTGTTCCATGAAGTTAAGTTATGGTGTAGCTACACATAACCACAGCATTACCACATGATTTCATTGAATATGATGGAATTTGAATGAAGTACACTCAGGTAAATAATTAGCAGTGCGGAGAGTTCACGAGAGAATTAATTTTTGATGAGTCACTTTATATGGTTAACATCCTGGTGAAGCATCACAATAAAGAAATCAATGATTGAAATTTTATCTGTTATAACAGATGCACATCAATTAACATGTTACGTACCTATGTGGGATTTAGCTATAGGTACATGGATTGCTTGAATTACAAATGAAAAATGGTTCCCTATTTTCTATAATATTAGCATAACCGGGAAAGTATTGGCCATAAGCAAAACAGAAGCCAAGCTTTCAGTCAGCTGCTAATGATGTGTCTTAAATAGGATCTGCCAGCATAATGCACCAATGTTAGAGAATTATTTGATTTTTGTTATTCTATAATTATTATTCGTTATTGTTTCAAAATAATTACACATTTTCCCATAAAATTATCTCCGATTATTGTGGTTATAATAATATAATGGAATATCGTTAATGATTGCAGTAACAAGTCAAAGGTGTGATAACATTAGTGATTGAGTTTGTTTTAACCAGTCATCGTATTGAAATTTTCTTGAACATTCATTGAAATATTCCAGTGAAGATACTTGTGACTCACATGTTTCCTGCACCTGGAAATCAAGATATGACCTATAAATATGTAAGGTAACTTTCAAGGCTTTTTAACTACACAACTTGGTCCTGAGTGGGAACAGTATCTTTAGCTGCAGCTGAATACTTCAATCAGTCTTAAGAATTCAGGAGAGGAAAACAAAGAGGGTTATAAAGATCACAACATGTGGCTGCAGTTGCACTACTTTACCTGACTAAAGTACAGAGCAAACTTAAAGCTGAAACCTCTACTCCTAAATCCTCGCTATTTTTTCCCTCAAAATATTTACACAGCCTTGGCAAATGAGACATAGCCTGGCATTGACATTTTTGATTAGAAAGAAATACCACAGCTCCAGCAAGTTGTGATCAGCAACTTTTTTTTCATATTTCTCCTTAATGCCTTTATTATTGTAGTATTACTGTCTATGCTGATTTTCCTAAAAACAAAAACAAAACATGCTAGCATAATCTGGGACAGGGTTTAGTCTGAAGTTAGCACATTGTGGTAGCTGATTTAGCTGCAAGTTTTCGCACGGCAATCTATTACATAAAATTTAAACTTTACTCTATAAGAACAAGTGTTTACTCTATAAGAACAAGTGTAATTGCTTTATATAATTTATCATGCTTATAGTATTATTTTCATACTGTATATAGTTGTATATAGTATTAATACACATAGTAAAATATTGGGGACCAGGTTCCCTTGAGAATTATTAGAGAGCCATTGACTACCCTGCCCCCCCCCCGTTCCTACTCCACTGGACTAAAAAATTATGCTCGATTTTTCACAATTCAATAGCTGTTTCAAAGTAATATAAATGAATGGTTCCACTTCAAACTATACAAGTAGCGGGTATGGATTGGCAGAATATGATATATTACCTGCACATTCTATGCTTACTGCATTGATTAATGTTAGCAAAGTCGTTCATTTTTTAAAGTACAGTCTTGATGATCTATCAGTACTGAAGTTCATACTATATATGCAGAAATAGTGTTGGCAACCTCTGCGGCTTGCTATTAGGTAAGGGTACAAGTTGTTGAAACATTTAAAAAGTGCAGTTTAGATTCAGCCAGTGGTAGAGTAAAAACAAGGTGATACAATGTGCATAGCTACATTATTAGTAAAATTAATTCAAATGGTGGAAGCCTTACACACATTAGTCTGACAGTGGTAAAGAGGCAATCATTTTGATGGCAAGTATTCAGGCTGTTTTTATAAAATTAGAGTGATATAAAAAAAATTAAGTTCACTGAAAAAAACATTTTGTTTGTGTCCTGATGTAATTACCCCAGGTAAACTATTTGAATGATTAGCTAAGTCAGTCAGCCAGTCAGTATGTTAGTAGTCAGTAAGTCATTAAGTAAGTAAGTCAGTATGTACCTAAGTATGTGTGTATGTAAGTATGTAAGTCTGTAAAAAAGTCAGGAAGTAATTAAGTATGTGAGTAGCTAAATATGCAAGTAAGTTAATATAGGTCAGTTAGCTGATAAGTAAGTCAGTAAGTAATAGTAAAAAACAAATGAATAAATAAATAAGTATTATAAATAAATAAATAAATAAAGAAGAAACCAACAAAAAAAATTATTTTATTCATAAAAATAATTTTATAAATAACTAATTAAATTCCATTTGTTGCATTTTTTTATTTTAATTTTATTCCCCTTGAAGTTATAGTTGTAAATTTAACTGATTGATTGCTAACTAACAGTGCGGCTGGTTCATGTGTGCACAGTGCATTTGATTTGGTCAGTGCGGGTCAGGTCCGGTCAGTAAATGAGACCCTACCTCAGAATTGGTAACGGGACTATTTCTTGAGATGCAACAGACTTCCAATCTTTATACTTCATATTATTCTCTTAAACAAAATTACTCGATGCAGAAGTAAGTTTAACACGCCCTAGCAATCATGGCCTATTTCGCAGGTTTTTTGTGCACTAAGAGTGTGACGGCACCCTTAAGTGTACAACACATTTATAAGATAGATTACATTGGTTTGTACCTGCACATGAATTATTAATGTTTGATAAATGGTCCATGCTAGTTATTGATCATTCCCTTGAGTGTGAATTTCATGCTAAGTGTGCATTCACACTAAGGACGTCTATGCATTGATGATGGGTTTTATACCACCTGTGGTGTGAATTTGGCGGGTTTTCATGCTATATTTGTACGGTGCAGGCCGGTATGGTGCTGACCAGTTCACCTCGTGCTCTTTGTTACCCAGTAATTCCATGCGAGTTCAGGAGTAAACACAATCCTCTGGTTTACCATATCATCCTTGGTGTTTTTAAAATATCATCAATCATATCAAAACTAGAGTTTCTGTGGGGTCGGTTATACACCTATCATCTTGTTGGTAATTATAGTCTGTTTGCTTATGAAGAACTGGATTTCATAATAGTAAGACTACATTATTGTAGCTGTTTAATGTTACCTCACTGCAATTTCTCTTTTTATTTGTTAATTTTTTTATTATTATTGTGAGAGTGCATCTGATCGGTATCAGTATAATAATAGTCACGTCTGAGCAACAAAGATTATGTGGTAATGTGTGATGTGGTTGAGAAAGAGCATGTACGAAGAATGTTAAAATTTAAACAATACATAAGCTGGAAGTATAAAGTAAATTGCCGCTCAGGTTCGGTGTCTTACTCTCACTACATAATTATTAAAAAATGAGAATTTTAGTCAGCATGGTATGCCACAAAAATATTTTTATGAAACATGATTAGTTTCAAATTGTTATATAAGTGGTAGTAGTGTTAATTATTATTTTTACTGTATAATTAATATCTTCTATGAGTGTACTTGAATGTGCCTTACTTTTTTTTCTCATTCTGTGTACTAATGATCACAGAAATTTTACAAGTGAACAAATGACAAGACACTGATCACAAGCCAATAGACCGAATGCAGACAAAACCGAAATATGTGTGTATTCACATATCAATTAAAGTTTGTATTACTTTTTATTCCAATTCATTGTTTTAATGTATGTATGTTGTGTTATGTGAACTAACGACTAATAGCAAAATTCCAGACTCAGCATATCTATAAGTAGAGGTGTGCTAATTACATGAATACATTTATTGGAAGTGGAGAAACAACTGCGGACAAAAAGTGATCAGTATTATACTTTTAACGGTAAGAAATAGAATAGCTAAAAAAATGAGGGCTTTTTCTGAAAAAAGGGGGGATTATACAACACAAGTCGAGCCCCCTCCCTCCCTAAATATGTCCCTGATATAATATTTAATAGAACTATAAAGTCATTCTACATTACATAACAAGTTCACTTACTAATACTATTGTCATTGATGATAAAAAAATCGTGGTCGTTTTTCTACAGGTTCATCATCCATTCTGTCATGAGTATTATAATCATCTGCAAATTTAATTGTAAAATTCAGTTTAGTTGTGCAAAAGAAATATAAAAACAAATGCAGTTTGAACGGCAATCTATTTAATATAATAATGATGTATGATAAAAATAATTAAATTTTATACAAGTGTGAAGGTGGGAGGGATGGTTTTGGACATTGGTTATTTCAGATACATGTACACATAATACTTGATCATTAGATGTACTCTCTCTCTTTCACAGGCTTTTTAAACAATACAGAATTAAAACTAGCATTAGCTAAAACCAGCTCATTATCTTCTTGAATCTTCGTCAGTATGATACTATAGTTGCACCACTACTCCTTAGATGTACTACCCATACTGAACTCACTCGCATTAAAGTATTTGGGCGTTAACTTCTAGAAAACCCTTACCGCTCTGCCGCAACTTAACCCCTACTACTTCAACATCAAGACTTCACACACACATTCCTTGATACCTTGTTAATAAAATCAATGCATAGATTTTTCTAATTATTTTGTGTTGATTTTATATTAATTTTTTTTATAAATAACAGCCGTTTTTCAATGAAAATGTGAAAAAACGTGAATAACTAGATAAAAATTTTTTTTTTTAATTTAGGCATTCATGTTCAAGAGAAAAAAAAAGAGCTTTCAGATAATTTAAAAACATCACTGTAAAAAAATAGTGATAACAAGTTATGATTGGTAGAAGGTTGACAGTTCCACTTTTGAGATAATTGAGGTTAACCACAAAACAAGTTATTCCAACTGATAATGCCTGTAATAGAGGAAAATGAAGCATACAATGGTGACCCAGTGTAAAATAAGGATTTACTAAGTTACCTTGTGAACATAGGTCACTCCACAGCAGTTGATATAAGATATAATATTATATTGAATTGGGCTCAGATTTAGAGGATCTTGTGTTTCATCACTGCATGCCCAAAGTTATTTCGAAAGCACTCCATTTGTCCTCTTTCTCCGACACGCACGAAGCAATATTCAGTACTCACTGGTCATCTTCCACGAGCAACCCTGGTGCATAAGTAGTATCATCAACAGCTCTCCTCTGCGCTCTGCTGCGGTCCGGTATCTTTTCAAAGCCAACAACCTTTTCTTCTCCACTGACTTATTCCGCTTTTCAGCATTGCCAATGCATCTATGATCTCTCACAGAAAAGTAATTGACTAAGCTGGAACCAGGTTGCACTTTCATATGTTCTGCTAGGGGGATAAATGAAAATGCCCCCCTGTTGTATGAAAGCACAGCAAGGTTCACGGATATCTGTACAGTTTTGAAAGAGCAGAAAGTGGTCTTTGGGCACCTTTCCCATACGATATTATTAAAACTTTCATTTTGATTCTGAGTTGCTCCGAGTACACATTTCGCCAGCAACTTCTGACTACAAAGTTTGTCGAAGAGTGGCTTGAAATACTTTGCCAGTCTCAGAGGAATGAGACGTTTGGGATCATCATCACTCAAATGAGCTGGCTGGGGCAACTTCAAGGCCTTGGTCCTTTGGAATTCACACCAAGAACAACACCTTGGGGACAGAAATCGTGGAGGGGCTTTGAATTTGCTGAAGGGTGATTTATTTTATTTTCGAAATGCCATTTTTTCCACCAATCCGTACTTTTTTGCTACCGGCTCCGTAGGGGGTAGCTTCAACAGCGGGGCGTTTCTTAGTGGCTTTTCTGGCCTTGCAGCCTTTCTTCACCACCACATTTACTATCTCTATTGGAGGGTTCTTTGGAAGATTGATAACAAAAGCTCCCACTCTTTTTTGCACATGTCCTACACATTCAAATTTCACAATAACAACCCCTGAACCATACATCATAGTCTTTTGAACATGAACTATGGCCTTAGAATCACCATCACTGACCACGTTCACATACCGCAGGTTCAGTTTACGAACAGATCTATTCCTCCACAAAATTGAAGCACCCTCTACTTCCATGGAGTTGGAAGTCCCCTGATGGTTCAATGTGCAGGAGTGCCTCCATGAAATCTGAACCATTCTTGGAACTCCTCCAAACTTCTAGCCTCTTGATCGTCAATGAGGCGTAAAGCTCGGAGTTTGGCTATGCATCGACCACAATGCTTGCTTAGCACAACAGCATCCAAAATACGGCCCGTATCCCAATACATCACAACACACACACCACAAAGAGCAGTGTAACCCCATTTGGACCAAGTACCATCAAATGTAACAGTTATATCTAATGGGTCATTGGTCCAAACGTTAGGTGGGATGCCATCACACACCCTGTCGACAGAGCCGTCCTGGTCATCGTGACTTCCTAAGCTAGCATAGGAATCAGCCATGTCAGATACAGGGTCGTCCCCTGAGTCAGAACTGGATGACTCAGAGTCTGAGCTCACAGACTGATCTGATTGCTCAGCCTCTTCCGATGGTTCACCTCCGTCACTACCACTAGGCTCATCACTGGTATCATTTTCAGAATCAATGGGAGGGGGAATGAAGAGGTTTTCTACAGCATGCTTGATACGCAGCTCTCCTGCGCTAGCTAATTGCTCAGCTAACACAGCGTCATTACTGGTAACATTCAGGTCAGAGGTATAATTCTGACAAGCAGCACTACTCAATGCACCAGGAAAGTCAAACATTGCGCACACAGTTTCTAACGAAGAACTACCCCGACCTATCATCCTCATGTCTAAAACTGCCCTCATATTTATGGAGAGATCATCTGCGTTATAAGGATCAGTTGAATGTTGGAACCACCCACATGGGCAACTTACCGTTATACGAGAAACCAACTCCCCCCTAACGCTCTGTCTTCTGAAGCTGTCAAGGGAAGCCCAGGGCAGTGAAAGAGCTTCTCTAAAGTACCATTGAACAGCCCAATAGAGAAAATAAAATTTGCTGAATTAGGCTCGTCAATTCTGGCAGTTTCAGAACTACTGTTTGGCAATTCATGAGAGGGTTTACTACCTCTGGGACGTAATGCAGTGGTAGAGCACCCAGAAACAAACCCTAACTGACGGTAGGGTGGCCTCCTTTTGGTAAGCCTCTAGGGCGCTTCCTAGATAGTTTTCGGTCAGACATAGTGGGACAAAATAGCGAGAGAGATTCTACAACACCAACTTTGATTCGATCAAAAAACAAAGAACACCGCAGTCGCGCACGCTTATCCCATTTAGAGTGCAGTTTACGTGGTTGAATTGCTCTTCCTGTGTGTTTTATTTTGAACTGTAATAAGCTATAGTTGTAAACAAAGACAGACGAAGACGCGCTCCACAAACGATAACAGTAAGACCCCAAAGATTGGATTCTTCCTGGGAGGTGATACAACAGTGTTGACAACAAAAATTATAAAACTTTGGGAACAACTTCAAAGTGCTATGACCTACAGAATAAAAAATATAAATTAAAAGTAAAAAAAACAAAACAAAAAATCATTTTTTGTGTGGTAAAAGCCCCCCTTAATATTATAATAATGATGTATGATATAAATAATTACCCACATTAAATTTTATATACTTGTGAAGGTGGGAGGGATGGTTTTGGAAATTTGTTTTGGCTATTTCTGATACATGTACACATAATAATACTTGATCATTAGATGTATTCTCTCTCTTTCACAGGCTTTTTTAAACAATACAGAATTAAAAATATTTGGTGCCACCTGGAATCGAAACCAAGATCGCTTGTATAATGCACAAGCACTCTGCCACTGAGCTTCGACAACCAGCCAGCAACCAATTCTGTATTTACTTAATTATCATGATGAAAAGGTAATGTCCGATTACACCCTCTAATTATAATCCTAGTACATTAATACAACATACTCATTGCTTCATTTTCTGTGTTCAATCGTCTTCTTTTTCTTTCAAGATTATTATCAGCTCTGTTATCCTCAGCTTGATCTTCCGAGTCTATAATTTCAAAAAAATTTCATCATAATTCATAATTATGTATTGACATCTAAATGACTACTTCACTTCACTGTAAAGATCAATAAGATATGTAATGAGATCAAGTGTCAAACAACTAAACTTTACACCTTTAGAATTCACACACACTTTTTAGGGTGGATAGCTAAAAAATCGTGTAGTCTCTCCTCACAAATTCTTCATAATATCACACCATACCCATTAGCTAAAACCAGCTCATTATCTTCCTTGAACAGGGGGAAGGAAGAAGCTAATCAGGGAGTAAATAATTAAGATAATAGGTTGCTGATATTATAGTCGCACTACTACTCCTTAGATGTACTACCCATACTGAACTCATTATTTAAACAGAGACTCATGCTGCTTTGTGAGGTTATCAAAGACTTGGTGTAAAACCCAAACACCCTTCCGCTGTGGTACATGTCCGTTATAGATCTGATACTGTGGCATTTGCCACATGACCATGTCATTGTTCCAAACCGGTGTATTCATTAATTTGACTCAGTATTAATGCCATTACCCAGTGGTACTGTAAGAAGGCTACTAGTGCCAAGATTATACAGTTTTCATGAGCTATAATATTAATATTTAAAAAAATCTTATCACAAAATGAGCAGAACAAAATGTTGTGAGGGCAAATAAGCTGAAATACAAAAAATTGTCTTTATGTCGAGCTGCAGCAGTTGGTAAGCCACATAAATATATGTGTCAACAATATTAAAAACAATGTTTAAAAACTTTGCATCAAAAGCACAAAGTAAACTACTGATGTTACACTAGTAAACTTAAAAAAGTACGAAAAATCCAAACGGAAAGCTTTCTATCCAGTACTGCCACATTATGCAGTAAAAAATTACATCATTGTGAATACTCCAGGCCAACTCACATATAAATGGCATTAGCATTATATAAATGCAGGGAGGTAGAGAAATATTATTATAAGAAGCCCTCTTAGAAATGTGTTAAGTCAGAAAAGATATGTAACTGAGTAAATCAGAGCTTTTTACAATATTAGGGTAATTTCATCTTAAATGAACTTCTGCACTTCAAAAATTCTGATTCAAATGTGACTATAAATCTCACTGTATTGAGGTCTGAGCAGATAGTTAGATAAGGGTTGATATTCATGAAATTTTGTTCACAAACGGAAAGCTTAAAAAATGTATGGCGCTTTCTATGACTCAGTCTGACGATTGCTGATGCAAGTTAAACAAATTAGCAATGTTTTGCCTTAACCAATTCTGTATGATGTTGATTAATGCAACATTGAAAGATACCAAAACCATCATAAACACATATTGAAGTGTAATTCCCAACTCTGACCACTATTTACCAACCAAAATATAATGTATAATGTTGTACCTATAATCATAATTAACAGCATTGTTTTTATTTAGTAACAGAATTTAATTTCTAACACAAGTTATGCCAAAAATAATTCTCTACCTCATAACTCGTGCTAGATTAATTATTATATAGAATATGTTGGTTCAATTTAAACATTTCTCAGTTACATCCATAAACTAATAAATAATCTAGCTAATGTCTTACATGATACTATGACATGGGCTCTTGTTTTGTGATTTATATTGGAACATTCATAATATCCACTGTTTTCTCTACTGGCTAAATGAATAGTAAGAAGACTTCTGTAAGTAGATTGGAAAGAGACTTCCACATTGGGTGGTAGTTGAAGATGATTAAAAGTCCATATAGGTTCACTTAATGAGCATATTATTACCACACTATCTCCTGGACTAAGCAAAATTTCTGAAGAAATGATTTTTGTTATATCTGAACAAACAAATTTTAAACAAAGCAAATTTCTAAAGGAATAATTTATTGCTAGTTTTTGTAAGGCATAATTATATCTAAGTAAAATTATAACTCAGGTATGGTTAGATTTTCTAATCAAGGTGGTCTAAGATGTAATATTAAAATAGATTGTACTATTGTATGTTATTAAAAAATTTAGTTGACAAAAAAAACGTATTGAATCAGACAAAGAATGTAGTCTACTTCTGCTGTTTACGGAAAGCCTACACATTGATAAATAGGTTCATTATAAGTCTAAACATCTTAATTATGTTAAAAAAAAGAATTGTGAGATGTTTTTACCAGAGAGCTAGGATGATAAATATCACAATACAAATTTGAAACAAGAAAAGGAACACATGAAGTACTTCAAAGTAATGACTATGACAATACAGTTATTAAGGGAGGCTCTAAAGAATAATATTCTATAGATTCCACTGATTCTGAACCATACATAGCAGGATTGAGCGAGATTATTCAGAGAGAGTTAAAAAAACAAAAAACATCACTAGTCTTGCAAAAGTGGTGATGGAGTAGGTATTATTCATTACTAAGTAGCAATATTATTTCTTTAAGTAGAAAGAGAAAAGAGTTGTAGACAGAACCACTAAGAGTTGTGAGTTAAAGATAGAATTTGTGTACATACAGTGGACACCAAACAACAGTTTAAAACATATAGGTATAGACCATCAGATGATGGCCATCTATAGTGGTGCAAATCATCCTTCATGATATTATAAAACAGTAAGCCATTAACTAGTTTTCTTACTATTTTTCAAATTAATATTGCACTCATATCTCACCGTGGAGAGATTGGCCTTACTGACAACCCCGTCTTAGGGAAGCCGTCAAACGTCAGTTAGCTAAGTACTAATAAAATCTTTTGTAGAAATTGAGAAAATATTCTGTTATTACGGAATTACTTCTTCTTAAACTATGCAAATTACTTTATATCTACACACAGAAAACACACTCTCACGCATTTTCTCTCCACCAAATAAAGCATAACTTGAGCAATTTTTTCCACAAAGTTTATTTTATTTTATCATGTTTACAATAATTACTAAATGATTATATTAATTTGTGGTTAAAATTAAACTAACAGTACTAGTGATGTGCTTGAGCACAAATGGCGAGCGAGCCTAAAGACTATACTATTTTTATATGAATGATTTTGACTTCTAACACTGAAGCTACTGAAAATAAGGTCCAGTTTTTAAATTTAGCATACA
>WLWI01003714.1_pt1 | contig 13074 bp, 13 predicted proteins | sample 6701501 | NCBI WGS metagenome assembly WLWI01 (sample SAMN12718690, study PRJNA515312) | sponge metagenome | isolation source: marine sponge | host: Mycale hentscheli | place: New Zealand: South Island, Marlborough, Capsize Point | collected 2014-11-01
CCGGGCAGAGCTGACCAGCAGACTGGTCAGCACGGTCAGCATGTCGGTCAGGACCAGCTGCAGGGTCGGTATATGAGCTTGGAAAGAAACTACGGAAATCTGAAAGATCTTACTAAAAAAGGTAAAATTAAAAGTTTGAAGCTGCAACCTAGTGTTAGCAGGTGCATTGACTATTAGTGGTGGTGATAATTACTGGTGTCCTCACTATTGTACATTGGTTATCTGGAACTGATTTTGGGTACTGGGTCACGACATGTAAGAGCATACACTAGTCTATGGGATGCTGTTATTGATCTGCAGGGCTGACAGTTTTGAGCCACACTTATGAAAAGACTGAAACATGGGAGAAACTGTGGTTGACAAGACATTTCTTACAGAGGTTGACAAATCTTTTATTATTTTTGGTAATATTTGAGTTGGACACATGTAAAGCTACAGAAGGGCATAAATAGGACCAATTGTGGACAATTTGGCTACTCAGGGAAAACGTTGTCTTTTTCTTTTTGCAGCTCTAAAGGAGTTTGATGATTTGAAAAAGGAGTACTTGACCACTTGCGAAAAGGTATGATTATATAATGCTAGAGTGCATTTAATTAAGAAATTTAATCGAAGAGTGGAAAAAGTTTTGATGAACAAAAACTAATTTTGCTAACACAGCCAATGGAATGAATCCAGCTGAACTGTGGCTGGGAGTCTTTCAGAAGATATTTTTTCATTCATTGTCAGTACTACCAATGCTGGCCAGGTGGTGGGTATTGTCTGTGGCTGTTAGCTCTCTCCGACCAGACCATGTATTTTCAATATGTAGAGAATAAAGTGCACTGCTTATTTAAAGGGAAAGAGAGAGAGAGAATGTGTTTGTGTGTTGAAGATCTCTGTAGTAATCTCAATACGTCTGACGTTTTAATGCTGTGTTTGTCTTAATCGCCATATTTTTGTTTAAAGTGATGTTTACTTTTTTCTGTTATTGTTTAGTTGGAAAAAGAGGAAAAATCTCATCAAGGCACTAAAGGATCCCTGAAGTCAACTGAAGAGGAGCTAGACTTCCTGAAACAGAGTGAGTGCACTGAACCCAAAGAGATGTGACAGTCATCGTAGTGCGGCAGTTTGAAATAGGCACATGACCCACTCAGCGTTTGCTAGTGTTGTTATTTGTTTTTCTTGCTGTGTTCCCTTCCTTCCCTAATGTCATTTGGTAGTTATTCTCACTGCCTGAGTGTTATCTCCCTAATTAATACACAAACTCGTGAGTCAGCCACTGTCCAGTTTGTGTAGCCACGGGACATGGTTGTGTGTGTGTGTGTGCGTATGTGCATTTGCATGCATGTGTGTGCACGTGTGCGTGATTTTTTCAAGTTTTATTAGATTGAAGTGCTCGTATTTAATTAGCCTACTCATGTGCGAGAAGTGTGTATGTGTGTGTGTTAGTGAGTGTGTCTTTAGAGAGAGTAAATGTTGATGCATGCAGGAGGGCCCTAGTTATTGATGTGTGTTCATGTGTTCATTTGCGAGATTGAAAGTTACATATATATATATATATATACACACTAGTGTTTGTTACAAGCGATGGTTTTATTAACAAGTGTTTAGTTTTAGATAACGCGATTACTTAACGCACTATTAGGAGCCCAAGTAATAATTTTTAGGAGTCGGCTTCGGTCAGTACATCATATTTTTTTGTGACCTAGATGTCATTTTCAGTTTACACCTTGTTTACTGTTTAGTAATCAACACCCTTGAGCGGTAGCAATTGGGACACTCTGGGATGAGGATGAGTAATATTTTCAAAACTGTAGAACTGAACTAAAAATAACTAATCAATAACATGAATATAGTAGGGGCTGATTCATTTATTTCTTCTTATTTCTTCCTTTTTTATTATTTTTTTAAATTATTTCTTCTTTCCAGCTTCACAGCTGGCATTTGACCAGTATGGCCAGTTGTCCGAACAGTTGGAAACGGAAAGTGCTTTAAGGGAGAGAGCGGAATCTGTGGCCACGCAGGTAAAATTACAAAGTGTTAGTGCACAATACATGCCATGTGTGAGCATGTAGAGTAGATTTGTTAAAATTTAATGATGGGCCTCAAAACAGCTTCAGAAGTTAGAATAGTTTAAAAAAATTTTTTTGTTGTTGTTGTTGAGGAGGGGGGAGTAGGAGGGGCAGGCTGTTTTTGTGATGTGACATGGCATAAATGAGCTGGATATATTTTAATTCATAGAGAAACACATTTTATGGTATTACATGATGTGTGATATAAATATCATTTCGTGTGTGAATGCTTAGAATTTTTTGATCCCGTAGAAATGTTTTAAATTAATTTTGTTATTGCATCTTTATAGTTTGTTCATGAGAACCGCATACTTCGCAAGGCAAGTGTGAGTATAAAGCGTCTGGAGAGGAAGCCGGATGCAGATCTCACAACTGTAAGTTATTCACTAGAAATGGTTGGAAACAACAATATTCATGAGAATAACAATATTCATGAGAATTGTCCCACTCGATCCATTGAGTCATCTGAAGCTATGAATGTAGTCTCACGTTGTTGCACTGTTGATCTATTTCCTGTAACCACTCCCACTCTCTCCTCCCCCCCCCCCCCCCGCCTTCCCCCCCCCCCCCCCCTCCCCTCCTCCTCCCACTTCTTTCTGACCTATGCCCTCTGTGCATGATCTGCTGAATATAGCAAGTGGAGAAGATGAATTTGGAGAACTGCCGACTTGCAGAAGAAAATAAAAGTACGTTTTCAATTTTTAAAATGCTTTGAATTATGGTCGTCCAATTTTGTGAATTCATTGGCCGCGGTGTCGATATAGATTTCAGTCAGGTTATAGAGAATCTGACAGGTTCTCTGGAGGATGCACGTAAGGACGTACACGAGGTCAACGGCTCTCTGCTGATGGTCCAGTCCTCGCTAGAGGAGACACAACTGACTCTGCATGACAAGGAGCTCCTCCTCATCCAACAGCAGGAGAAGCTGGAAGACAAGAGTGAGCAACTGAATACCTCTTTGCAACAGGTAGGTAGAGGATGGTGGTGGAGGTCAGAGAAGAGGTAGATGGAGAGTGAAGAAAGGTTGTATGGGTATAGAGGAAAGATGAAGAGAGAGGATTAGTGGAAGACACGGGAGAGTAGGTGGTAAGGGGGAAAAAGAGTTGAGAGTAGGGAAGGTTGTTGCAGATGTTTTTGGTTGTCCTGTTTCTATGCTTTGTTTGCTTTCTGAGGTGGTAAGGAGTGTAAAATATCATCAACTTTTGCTTTAATAGATATATTGGTGTGATACATAGATGTATGTGTGTTTGTTTTGTATGTGGTAAGGTGGACTGTGTATATCAATGTTTGGGTGTGAGTCTATTTAGGGGAACACATGCACCAAGCCCTCCAAAATATTTGTACGTTGGTCCATGTAGGGAGACGCTACTAGATCAGCTGAGAATTATGTCCACGAGTTTGTGCGTCTTAACTGGGGGGTGGGAATCTAATCGGTAGGTACAACTTGTTGAGGTGTTGATTAACCCAGAGCAATCAGTACTGAGATCACCGCCCACTCGAGCTCTACTCAAAACACACACCCAGCTCGACACTCATTAGATCAGTTGACACGTGCTTTAATAAGTACATTTCTTCGTGCTCCTGTCAAGTGCTATAGCCACAGGCTGTGACGTCATGAGCTGTATGTAGTTGGGCGTTATATGATGTGTTGAGACTTGCTGGGCAATTAGCAGCTACCTTATGTTCAAGGTGTCAGACATCTTATATTTGTGTGGGAGCTACCCTCAGTTGTAGGGGTGAGAGGGACAGGTCTTTGTCTGTCAGTCAGTTGTCAGTCTGTCTGTCTCTATCTGTCTGTCTGTCTGTCTCTCTATTTATCTGTCTGTCTGTCTGTCTCTCTATCTGTCGGTCTGTCTGTCTATCTCTCTATTTATCTGTCTGTCTGTCTGTATGTTTGTCTCTCTATCTGTCTGTCTGTCTGTCTCTCTATCTGTCTGTCTGTCTCTCTCTCTATCTGTCTGTCTGTCTGTCTATCTCTCTATTTATCTGTCTGTCTGTCTGTATGTTTGTCTCTCTATCTGTCGGTCTGTCTGCACCAGATCTGATAAAGGAAATATCTTGCAATAAATGTATTTTTCATTTGCCAGGTTATTAAATCATGAGTTCTTTATTACTCCTCCACCATCTCTCTCTCTCCCCCCCCCCCCCCCCCCCCCCCCCCCCCCCCCCCCCCCCCCCCCCCCTCCCAATCTTGTGAAGTAATTATTCGCTCATGCTGTAAAGTTGGACTTTACATCTTAGTGTTTAGCTACTTATCTTTGTGGATATGAAAAATGAGTGCTAAGTTGTTTTTTTTTTAATTTTAATCACTGTAAGCAGAGATATGTTGGTTTAGCTAATTTGTGAGTGCGCCAGTGTAGCATGGCTTGACTTGTCATTGTTTCATAAATAGTCCTGGTGTCAGAGTAAATAGTCCTGGTGTCAGAGTAAATAGTCCTGGTGTCAGAGTAAATGTTTTGTTGTTAATATTTTTCTTTGTTTTGTGCTTGTTTGTGTTTGTATCAGGTTTCAGAGTTGAAAGAGGAGCTGAATAGACTGAAGGAGAAGATGGATGCTGAAAAGTTCAAAGTAATGAAGCAACGTAAGTCAGTCAGTCTCTTTCACTGCACCTTAGGGCAATTCAGATATATCCTTTGTGTAATAATTAAGGGGAATGAGAGGGGCCAAGAATAGACGTATAACTGCGTTTCTCTGACGACAAAGACTCTTTGAGGAACACACACAATGGTAAACAGTTAGGGGGAACTTGCTATTATGTGATTGGAAGCCATAGCAAAGTGTCTGTGTCGCAGACGTTTCCGCGATCAGTAATCAAAGATTTACAAACGAAACTGCTATTGAGTTTATAAGTCCACATGTGGCCTGTGTTGACACAGTAAATAAAATACTGGTGTGGTGTATATTTGCCTTCTGTCTCCTATGCTTCTTCAAAGTGTATGAAACCTTTGAAGTACTGGTTGTGAGGCTCAGTGGACTGCCTGGAGTCCTGCTGGTGCCTGTCTTAGCTCACTTGAGGGGGAAACACAGCAGAAGGTTTTTTGGAGTAAACTACAATTTTTGGGTCAGTTTTTTTTTTATCGAGGAATCTATCTGCAAGTCTCACTAGTCACTACCATCCACTCCAAGAAGGTCTAAATAAGGTCCTCCAGAAGACCAGTTGTAGCCCAAACAGTAGTCCTAGAAATTTTGAATTTCATGATGAGGTTAGCTTAGCTGTTGGTCTTGACCATTTATAGTAGCTAATGGCTGATAATTTTTATGAAGTGCTCTTAGGGAAGCCACTTGTCTTCAGTATGGAGGTAGTAGTGTTTGGGGAATAACCAACCAGTTTATTGTAGTCTACATACATGTATGTATACAGAATCCACGAGCATAGAAGAAGAAATGAAGGAAGTCAAGGAGACTTACATTTCAGAGAAAGAAGAAAGAGAGAAGGCGGAAAGTGAAGTCAAGGAGGTAAGGAAAAGGATTTTTACTTGACGCTGTAGAGCTAGGACAGTAGGTGTAGGGTTATGTAGAATGATAGTGTGTGTGCTTTAGCTGCATCGATGCCCGTTGTCCTCATTACTGAGCCATGAGATTACAGTTACATTGCTTTAATCAGGGGACTTCAAATGGCTGTGAACCAACGACTACTTGTTTTGGGTCATCCCATCTTGATATTAGTGTCCTATTTGTTTATACTGGGCGTACGGTGCGCTGTATTTACCAAACATGAAGTCTCGTGTGATGTACATACAATCTGCCGTGCGTTGTGGCTTATTATTTTGAAAATAAGGACCTGATTATTGCTTCATCTTTTCTATACATGTTCTCTGCGGTGCGAACTAATATGATCGAATGTGTGTAAGAGTTAAAGAGCTTGCTAGACAGATGGAGTAGCTTCCATTGGGGGAGTGGCAAAGTTGATAATACACCTGGATGTATTGTTGATAGAAACACGGTGTAATTCAAGGAACAACAACAACAACAAAGCCCCATATCAGTTGTTTCTTTTTTGTTAATAGTTGTTAAAAACTAAGAGTTGTTAGTGTTTCAGTTTTAGTGTACGTGTCCATTTGTAGCGTAGTACACAACTACTCCAAACTTAGTAGTACACAACTACTCCAAACTTATGGTATGTTTCAACTCTCAATGGTAAGTACCTTAATAAGATTAAGCTCCATCCTACACAGAGGGATTGATAGCCATTTCCATCCTACATAAAATAGTAGTCCTGTAATGGAATTTTTTTTTTACTGCACAATCATGTAGCAGTAATAAAAATAATAGCATAATAATTATAATAATAATTATAATAAAGCTACTTTAGCAGAACAGTTTTCTAAAATTGGATCTACTTCACATGTTGTGTTGGCTGTACGTGCCTTTGAGTTAACTTTCATTTCATTTTACCGTCAGTTAGGAACTATTTGTAGAGTTGATTATGTAGATTAGTGCGCGAGGCAATAGCAACGTTGTTTTGGTTGAAACAATTTCCTTATGTTACTATAGCGACTAGTCATCACAATAGACCCAAAACTACTTTTGGCCAATTTGCTCTGTAGCATCAATGTGTGTGTGTTGTGTGTGTGTGTTGGTGTGTGTGTGTGTGTGTGTGTGTGTGTGTGTGTGTATTCTAAAATGCTTGAAAAAAGTTGAATCAGAGGTGGCTGGAGAATATTTATTATGTGGGTTGTTATGACAACCTTTTTTCAGATTTGCTGATGTGGGGTTATTTTTTATTTTTTATTTACTTTTTTTTTTTTGAATTTTATTACTAACTCTGTGTGCACACACAAGAGGGTTATTGTAGTCATCCCGTCTGTCTGTCTGTCTGTCTGTCTCTCTGTCACGCTCTGATTTTGGAGATTTCTGACGATTAACTATTGATTTAGGCATGAACTTACTCAAAACGACAATTTAACACCTCTATTCTCCTTTTTTTTCCTTCTTTTGTTTGTTTAAACAAGACAAAAGACAAAAACAACAACAACAACAACAGTACCTGTGAGATATTTTTGTTTGCTGTGACTTTCTCCTATCTGTCCCGGGAACAATTATCACCACAGTGTACGTAGTGTCAAGGGACAAAGAATAGTTGGGAACAAAAGATAAAGCTCTTCCCCAAACCATCTTGTACAGTGTGTCACAGCGGCAGCAACACACGATGTTTTTATGAAACATGATTAAAAGGAAATAATTCCAGTGGATGTCCAACATTGCAAGCACATACAAACACACATACAAGCACACATGGCACATGAAAGTGGACACTCACATGTGAGCACATGTGCAAGTCTCCCTCCCACGCACGCAAATACAAACTTTTCTAAGCAAAAAAACATGTTTACTATCATTGAAGTTGTGACTGGGGCTTAAAACAGTAAGCTTGTGTATGTTAAATGTTGTAAGTTGTTATTGGCTGTTTGTTTTTGTATATATATATTTTACAATTTTATCATCTCAAAGCATTTTTCCCCCCGCCTGTTGATTCACAACTCATTGAACAAACAACTTTATGGCTCGAGTCAAGTGTTAATAACAGAATAAGTTATACTAATTTTAATTAAATTGTCCGTGGTATTTGTTACTTCGAGGCAAATTCTTGCAGTTGATGATATACAGTTACAAAATGTTTTAAAGGCTAGTGCGGACATTGTGACACACGAGGGAGCTTGTGTGCTTAGAAAAAAATGAAAGAAGTGATACAATTTCTGCTAAGCAATATTCAGGTTGAAATAATAACATGGATACAATGACCAATTCTTGCTTGGGGTGTTCTACTGTTCATTTAAGTCCTGTACGTAGGGTCCAGGGTTAAATAATTACGATTGTGTGTGAGTTCTGTGTATGTATGTGTGTATGTATGTAGCTGTCTAACCAGCTGGCTACTCTCATGAAGCAGAACACAGTGCTGCAGGAACAAGTGACAGAGGAGCAGAGTCAGAAAGTGACTGAATCCCAAGAGCAGTTGGAGCATATGAAGGAAGAGCTGGTTGGAGAGAAGAAGAAGCACGAGGAACAGGTCAACTCACTTCTCTCTCAAGTCCAAGAACTCAGAAACAAAGAGCTGCAGATCAAAGAACAGAACAGAAGTAAGTTTGTGGAAATCACTAAATGTGGGCGTGTCACTATCAGAGGGGCACAGTGAGTGTGTGGCATGGTAGGCATGTAGCCATGGGTTTGGTATGCTGGGAGTGTATATGTGGGTGTGGCATGGTGGGAGTGTAACTGTGGGTGTGGCATGGTGGGCGTGTAGCCATGGGTGTGGCATGATGGGCGCATAGTTGTGAGTGTGGCATGGTAGGTATGTACACGTGGGAGTGGCATGGTGGGTGTGTACACGTGGGAGTGGCATGGTGGGTGTGTAACTGCAGGTGTGGCATTTTGTTGATGGGCGTGGAAGTCTGCCATGTGCTGTTGCCGCAGGTCTTCTGTTGTCTGTGGTCTTCTGCCAGTGACACACCTGCCAGTCGTGTTATTGTCTTGAGAATATATTTGCATTTTCTGTTTAGAATTGGAGGAGAGGGTCATTGCTATCAGAGCAGAGCTGGAGGTGTCCAGAGGTGAAGTTGCCTCAGCAGCGGCAGCAGCTGCTTCAACCATGGCAGTGACGACTGAGGCAGTGGGCACACCCACCAGCGGTGAATTCTTTAATATAATTACAAGAATCCTGATAACTGTGTTCCATTCTGCATTCTGTATTTCATACTGAATATAATCAGCTTCATACCGTAACTAGTGCTCCAAATTACAGAAACACATTCCAGTTCCACATACTAAAGTTGTTTTTTTGTCATAGCAACACGGGTATGAATATTATGAAATATATAGTTGGCAATGCTTTACTCTACTTTCATCGGTGTGTTTCAAAATGTAGGAGAAAAGTTGTTCTTACAACACAAGTTAGTAATTCAGTCATGGGACCAAATAAATACAGCTGGAGTTGTGAGGTTATGTTTTGCTGCGAAGTATAATGCAGGAATCATTTCCAGAAGCTGCAGGCTGTCTAGTTATGAAGGCTTCCACTTGATATTGAAATACATTGAAAGTTCAGGAAGCTTCGCGTTTAACTTGGTTTGCTTTCTTCTCCCTCTAGATGTGGTACATGAAGCAGATGCCCTCACCAATGCCAATGGAGGGGACAAAGAAGGTTTGTTTCTCTCAGGCTAGTCTGACTCTCTTGTACATTACATATTCCACTGGTCCTGTTTCCTACAGGAGGGCAGACTGAGTTGACTGTTGTTCCAGTCTTACAGCCAGGTGTCAGGGAAGAAGAAGGAACAGTTGGAAACTCTTGTGGTCCTGAAGGGGAGCAAAGTGAGGGCGAGAAGAACAGCGAGGACAAGGTGGCTGGAGAGGAAGATGAAAAGAAAGTATCAGAAGCCAAGGAGTCTGATGAAACTGCAGCATTGAAGAGAGAAGGTAAGCTCCACCCAGATATATACATGCGATTATACCATGAAGGAGTGCAGGAGTGGGCAGTTGGAACATTGACTGGATCGCTGCCTGAAGGATTTAAAATACATAATTTAATTGATGCAGCTCTAATTGGGCACCTTAAGGTTGGAGGGTTTTTGAAAGTAACCATGACTCTTTAATATTCAAATATGTTAGATCAGCTCTGCCGCTATAGTCCATTTATCTTCTATTATGCTGAGAGATGTCTCACTTCTAAGAAGTCCAGCTGCATGTTGTTCTCTTTTATTGTTGTTGTTATTTTTAGTTGCTGAACTGAAGAGCAAAATAGCTGAATTGGAGCAGGCTGCAACTTCAGCCCCTCCTCCACCACCTCCTCCTTCTGGGTTTGGAGGAGCTCCTCCCCCTCCTCCTCCTCCACCTCCTCCGATAAGAGGGGGACCTGCACCACCTCTGCCTCCAGGGGCTCCTTTGCCTCCTGGAGCTCCTCCCCCTCCTCCTCCTCCTCCTCCTCCCCCTCCGCCTAGTGCAGGTGGGATGGGCCCAGCAATTAAAAAAACCGGAGGTGGTTTGGACTCCATTGGCAACATCACGTGAGTGCAGAGGTTTTATAAACAACTTTCAGCAGCGGGTGGAGAAAATGTGAAATTAAAAACTGTCCATTACAAGAGAAAGTGTTTGTTTATTTTTACAATTTTGTAATGTTAGGAATCTTGGGCTAACTTGCAACAAACCATATTAACAACAAAAAACTGAGAAAGAAAAGCAAAATGAGAACCTTTCTTTTCAAAGATTTTTTTGTTTTTGTTTTTTTTGTTTTTGCATGTTCAAAGATTGCACTGGCCTTGAGAGGGTGTGGTTTCTCATGGAGTGATGTAGGGCATTGCTGAATAAGGTTGATAGCGTCAGACTTTCTTCTAAATTGAAACTGAAACATAACGAGTGGGGGACCACCCTGGTTATTATTGAGGTATAGTTGAGGAACAAAAAATGTATCATAATCCATAAGTAACTAGCACGGGCAGTTACATGAATTGTGTTAAATTTATACATACACTGTGGGACTGTAGCGAGCACAGCAGTACATGTACCTGTGAACGGCACAAATTAAATGTTTTAGTTGCCCGTTGGTTGTCGTAGCTCTGTGGTTAGAGTGCTTGTGCATTAAACACGTGATCCTGAGTTCAATACCTGGTGACAGCCAAACATTAAAAAAAAATCTGTATCGTTAAAAAAAAATTCTGTAAAGAAAGAGAATACATCTAATGAATAATTGTATTTGTTTGGGACTATCCAGCTGGTGAAGGTTTGTCAATGACCTGCACTACAGAGTATTGATGAGTCTACTTTGTGTAGAGAAGACTTGCCAGCAAGTATATATACTTTCATCAGTGAGTGATCCAGCAAGACAACCAGCTGTTGTAGCTGAACTAGGAGTCTTCCTTGCTCCCTAACCATTGCGGCCGCATGCGGCCACAGACATCGATCACTTTAAAAAATCATAAAAAATACAATATTAAAGTTATGTGCTATATACAGTAATCAAAAGAAGCCTAAAAGACTGCTCTTTCCGATTAGTCGGTTAAAAATAGCAACAAACTTCATTTGCAGTGAACCCTTTACCAATTTTTCGGACCGTTCAATCAGAAGCTTATGGCTTCTTGTTTTACAATCTTCAAGGCTACTGAGCTTCTGGAGAATTTAGGGAAGAACAAAGTAAGGACAGATAGTTACCCCTTCAGCCATTTCCCTTAGGGTTAGAGCTGTAGAAAGTGATAATGAAGCCTCAGGGAAGCCTGTATAATCAAGTAGTACTAGTCCAGTAAGAATGGAAGTCTACCTCCTACAGGTATTAGTAGGAAGGGGTGATGAATCTGTAGTAGTAGAAAACATGGTAGGAGTATGAGAGCAGCAAGCAAGAGAAGGTTTGATCTAGTTTTGGAATATTAGAAGTGACTGTCATACTGTTCTTTGTTGAAGCCACTTATTTACCTACATATAAGTTGGATTTTATTATCCTATAACCTTATTGTATACATTAAAATACTTTATTCATGTATAAATTATATATATATATATGGTTGGAAAAGAAAAGAGAATAGATTGTTTTTCATGAAAATTGGTTTAAAATTTCAAACAACAAAGGAAAAACCACGTGTAAAACCTTGGGACTTAGTTGCTAGGGAACAAAAACCACATTATTATATTCATTAGGTCCACAGCTTTCTGTTAATATATAGTTGTTATGGGAGTTTATGAAAATAATATCAAGATATATAACAATGATGTTGATTTACCTGTTGAAAATTCCTGGAAAAATAAATAAACGGTGAAAGGCTTAAGAGTAATGAAGGAAAGGGTTATTCTCTGTTCCTTTTTTCTGCTGACTGGACTCTATGAATATGTCTGGAGATATCTCTAACTGTATTATAATAAAGAAAGAAGGGAAAAAAACAAGATGGGCATTTTGTGTTTTACAAAGAAAATTTAGCATCAGTTTTGTAAGAGTGCTTGTATCACAACAAATTTCTTCTACACAGACTCTAAACTATTGAACACACTATTTGTGCGTATGCATGCATACGCATGTGCATGTGAAACTGTGTGTGTGTGTTTGTGCAAGACCTTGCCCTTTCCTAGTGTTAATTGGCTTCTCGTATTTAGGTTCACATAAAGGAAGGGAAGTGAGCTAGAGAAACTCTGAACTGTTGTGGACAAAAAACATTTGGTTGTTAAGACAAAAGCATATTTTGGTATTTTTGCAATACATTGACTTTCTGTTGATGGCCGCTGTATAACAAGTGTCATAGTGGCTGAGCTGGTGTGTGGAGACCACAGCTACGCACGTACCCTTAGTGATGCCCAGGGACGGTACAACGTCTAACACGTAACATGAAAACGAAAACTAGAAGTGGCATGTTTTCTTGCATAGGTAGCTACACATTGAAATTATCTACAATCTATATTTGATGGTAGGAAAAGCTAAATCCACACAACAGTACAATCAGCTTTCCAGATTCATACTTCTTTTTTTTGCTCAAAAAATATAGCTACCAAAAAACAACAACAATGTTTTAATAACACTTGAAGAAAAAAAAAGAAAGTTTCATTTTGTTTTATGCAAACATCTGGTGTTGAAGCAAATGACAAACACCAAACACCAATGTCATGCAATAGCACGCTCTACTTGATTAAGATGGCCAGCTCCACAGTGTACAATCATACAGCAATGAGCACACTAATGAGGGAGTCAGCCAATAATAGTTAGTGTGATGTCAGATGACATCACTGTGTGTGATTACAAACTTGATCTGGCCAGGCCTGACTGCTGGCTGGTGTCAACTTTTGCTGGCACTGTCGCCATAACAACAACACTATCAGCAACAGTTATAATTGGTGGGCGAGCAAACCAAAGCAAAACACTGTCAGAGGTGTACAAATTCAAGCCAATTATTGTGTGTGTGTGTGTGTGTGTGTGTGTGCATGTATATATAGATATACTAGTGGTGTGCTTGAGCACAAATGGCGAGCGAGCCTAAAGACTATACTATTTTTATTGACTTCTAACACTGAAGCTACTGAAAATAAGGTCCAGTTTTTAAATTTAGCATACAGGGTAAAG
>WLWI01003715.1_pt1 | contig 13073 bp, 8 predicted proteins | sample 6701501 | NCBI WGS metagenome assembly WLWI01 (sample SAMN12718690, study PRJNA515312) | sponge metagenome | isolation source: marine sponge | host: Mycale hentscheli | place: New Zealand: South Island, Marlborough, Capsize Point | collected 2014-11-01
AGTATCTCAATCTTAACTACTTTGTCACACCCCTCCCTCTTTTCTTTTTTTCTTTCCTGCGGGGGGGCTCCCCCCCCCCCCCCCCCCCCCCCCCCCCCCCATCTCTCTCCACCCCTCTTCTTCTCTTACCTCAACCCCATCAACTCACACCCCTTTTCCCTATGCCTCTGCAACCTAATCATCACAGATAATTCTTCAATGATATTTACTCATGGAAACTAGTGGTATCTATTATGTCGTCAGTTTATTGATACTAACTATGAAATGTAAGTTACTTGTACTCATTCTTTCCCATTTTTATTAATATCTATCATGTGACCTAGTGACATACATCCGAAAGAAATTATGTAGGGTTGGAAAATAAATTCTTTGACAAAATCAAATGAGTCAGAAGTTAAATCCTTCTTTGTTTGGTATGGTTATTACTATGTTAGCACATTCCACATAAAGAAAAAACATCTCTGGAAATCACAAAAGTTCTGTAAACTATAGAAACAGGATGAAATCTACAGCAAATCCCTTGGAATTTTGAAAATGATGAGGACTACAAGAAGTAAATGATAACTACTATTTTTATACATTTAGACTTGAACCATTGATAGCAGGTATGGTGTCAGCAGAAATTCTTTACTTCTTTTCAACAAACACCACAGACAAGGAGCAGTCATTGCCTATGCTACAGTTACTGAAGGTTGGCTAATATGAAACAGAGATAGATAAATAATAGGGTTATTGGTGGTTGCATTTTAAGTAGCTATAGCAAAAGCTTGGTAATATTTTAAATGTACGATACTCATTGGATTCCATTTCAGTGTATTCTTATGTTTGAAGTATGAAGTAACTGGTCTTGTTGGACTTTAATTGCATACTGTTGTTACTTTTGGCATTATTATGTGTGGTAGGTACTCATGATTTACAGAAGTAATTCAGAAGAAACGAAGTGAAAAAAGTCGACTTGTAAGGCTACTTAAAAAGTATTGTTCGCCATGTTTAGGCTAATTTCCCCAAAACCGGTCACATTTGTTCAAAATTGTTATATATTGTATTAATTTAGGGACTGAATTAATTACTTTCACACCATGTGTTGCTACTGCTTCTTACAATCAGGTCTAGCAGATTTCCTTGAGGAATCAGATGCTGATGACTCAGATGCTTGGGCACGAAGGTCAAGAAACTTCGGAAGTTCATCAAAGTGGACATCCACTGTGAACTGACTGTGACACTGCCATTCGAACATTGTAGACGTATCAAGCTTTTACTCAAGGAATGAGGCAGTGAATGGCCATGCCCAAGAGACTTGAGGGCTTCAAGTGCTGCTGCGCAACGTCATACAAGTGACGGAGCTCCTTCACTATGCCTTCCTTAAAGTGGGAGTGTCGATGGTTGCCTATGGGCTTGATGAATCAGTCGAGGCCTGTTGTACTTGTCCTTAAGGCATTTCACTGCCTCAACATAGTGATCACCGACTTTGTAAGACCTTCGATCGCTTGCTTAGCTGAATCTCCCTTCCAGTGCATGTTGAAGGTACACGAGTTTCTAACATTAGACTTACAGTGAACAGAAACTTCAAAATGTTCCCAAAAGGCTGTCCAGTTCATTAGATTTCCATCGAAGGTAGGTACATAAATTTTGGGAAGTTTTGCACCATCAGACTCCATTAATGGATGGGTGGGAGGTATCTAGAGAGTGATCAAAGATGAATTTCTCAACTTCAGTTTGAAGTGTACTAAGCTCATTAGATCAAGAGTATATGGAACATTGTGAATGTCAACCAGTTCTGTCTTGAGTTCATTCAGCTGCTCCTCAAACTGATGGAGGATCACGAGACCATCTGACCCTTCTGGTAGTGAGGTTAGGGCAATAACAATGGAAGTCAACGATGTCTTCAATTGATTCAAGCACCTGGCTGGTACCTTTTTTAATCAACATGAACAGTAGTGGAGCTTGCAGCAATAACTTGATCAATTTCCTTGCTCGGTTGCAATGGTGTCTCAATCTTTGACTAGGTCAACTATAGCGAAGTGATGACCCTTGGAAGTCACCATCCAGAGCTTCCAGTGTTGAGAATAATTGTTTAGCAGAGTTCCTACAGTTTCCTAGATTGGTCTCACAATCTAATTCACTGACACAAGTATGACACAAGTCTGCAGGCGGGTTATTGAGGCTCGAACGATGCCTTTTTCTTTTTCGCAGTTGTTGGGTAAGGGATCAATGTAATTACTAAGGCAGGATATCAACTTCAAGCATATAGCAGCAAAATGCCTAGCAAATAGTAGTGAGAGTCTGAGGAATGAGCCAGTGATGACTAGGAAGGATAAAGACTACACATCTGGCTCAGAAGATCATTAAATGTAGAGTTCTTTCTCCGAATTCTCCTGGTAGATTTACCCAATCTCACAATTATTAGTGTTGATCATAAATCTATAGAACAAGATAGCCTGAAGAGGATGGAGAGTTGATTTTTGATGTTGATGGTTCCTACCTTTATCGTAAGTAACTACTAGAAGCCAAGAGATGCTGGTGAAAATGTTAGATTTCAATCCATTTTTCCTGTACCTATTATCTGGGTGGACTAAAATGACAAGAGATGACTACGAGGCTCTTGCTCCCTCTATGCTACCTGTTACTCATGGTAATTATTATAAGTATTTTATATGACAAATTAATAATAATTATCTTTGCACTTTGCAGGTCTAATTTATACTTATCTTGCAGGCAATGTTGGTATGTTTGGTGACCAGGTGCAATTTGAGCTCTTAAGTCAAGGATATAATCATAGGGCGATGTCAGCTTGTGCAATTCTCAGTTTTGCCACGTAAGATGCAAAATGCAACCTTCAATGAAAGTAGGTGTGTTCGTCACTTACATTCCACTTGGATTGGAAGGAGAAGTAGCGTACAGAAAGTTAACCTGTGAATGTGCTGCAGGGTAAGTACTGCTGAGAAAAATGAACACTACAAATATTATTCTATTGATATTTTATGTACAGACAATCTACAAGTTGTATTACTGCATCTACATATTTGCATGCTCTTTTTGCCCTAAACACATAAACATTCAGACCTAGAGTAGCCAGTGTTGATGACACTGATGATGAAGATGATGCAGTAATACCATGCACATCTCGGCCACGTTGATGGAAACAACCAAAGAAAGGTAAAGAAAGTACCTTGCATTTATCTGATGCTTCATTTGAGAAGGATGAATATACAAAGCATACAACGAGAAAAAAATAAGACAAACTGAAGATTTTGACACTCGAATTTCATTTAGAACCTGTGCTTAACACTCGGCTACCAAATTTCTACAGAATATTAAAAGAGAACGATTATGCATATCTCTATTGTTGGATCCCAAATTTAAACGTGACAGCCTTCTGACCATAAATGTACCAAGTTTTTCCCAGTTAAAGAGACTCTCTTGCTTTAAGAAGACCCATGAACTGATACTGGAATAGTCACTGGAGATAGAGAAACTCGGTAGCAGAGAATATACATACTCCTGCAGTTGCTTATGTTATTGATAAAGAGAAGTGTGCAACAAAGGAATCAATTGCTTATCAACACAGTCAAGGAGACAAGGATATTGTAGTGACACCATCTGGAGATTATTAATCCAACATTGTGTTTTGTCGAAGCCTCACCAGATGGAGTCGTCGTGTACGATACCTCATCTTCAAGATGCTCAATACGAGCCATAAGAGGAATTGTAATGGGCTTTGAGGTGCTGCTTCATTAGAAGTTGAAGCCTCCTGTTTCTCTGGAGATGGTATAGGAGTAACTGACCTGGAAGAACAAGAAGCTGGTGTAGAGCTGTGATCCCTGGTAAACTTATCCACATTTCTTCTAGATGCACAATTTGCCCTTTCTCCATGCTTGATGAGAAATGCAAAATGTCTTCTTATATAAGCTTAAAATGGAGCTAGCTAAATGTATATACTGCGTAGTAAGGCAGCTAGTAGCTAGTTATATGTGAAAGGAATTAAGGTCACAACACGTACAGTTTATTATTACCTAATGACTCTAATACAATTTTAATGGCATCTGGCATCCACACGTGACATCATGTTAATTAAATTTTTTGCGGAATTGAATGTATGGCTGCCTTATGGAGATAATGGATACAAAGTGGTCCAGTCTATTCTCGCATATAAAGTGAGCATCCCAGGTAATAATAGCTTGTGGATCATCACCTTCTTGAGTGCTGTAAGTTTTTTCCTTTCTTATGGTATAATAACTGAATATTGTTTGTTCAGCAGCTTTTTAACAGACATCCTAGTAGGGTGTATGGAAAAGAAACATCCCATCTAGAACAATCCTTTTTTCTGGGACGTACAATTATTGATAAGAAGCAATAGATACTTCTTTTTAAGGTAGGGTTTATGTTATTGTATATGTGAGTAAATAAGAAAAAATTCTTTAGTGACACAAATATGGATAATTACTAGCTAAGTCAATATAATATGCTAGCTTTTATGTCAGCTAATTATGTACAATTTCTATGTCTTCTGCCAATACTGTACTGGTATTTTCATCAGTCAATTTTTCAGTCCAATTTATTAATTTAATAGTTTTCTGCTCATTATTTATAGCAGCTGCATTAATATTTTTTTTTTACAGCTGCACAATGGAGACAGCTGTAATTTTGACGCTGACTTCACTTCCCAGCCTGCTGGACTTACTATAGTTGACACAAATCTGGTGGAAGCTATTGAACTAGAAATGGTTTGTCATCCACTTCTTGTTCCACCAATAACTCCTCTGCCAGGGTCTAGGTAAACATGTGCAAGTAGTTTGTAGAATATGAAATTATATAATACTATCATTATCATTGTAACGAGTCAATGGCTTTATTTTACTTAAAAATGGAAGAATATACTTTTGTTTACTGACATATACTTTTTGTTTCCTTACAGAGGGTTATTGGCCTATAAACTTCTCCCCTCCCCATCTCCATCAACCCATTCTCCTTCTCCATCTTTCCTTTCTCCAAATGATCACAGATAATTCTTCAATGAAAATATATTATGGAAACTAGTGTCATCTATTATATTATTGCTATGTTCAGCTTATTCTACATAAAGATAGAGGTAACATATTTTTGTATACTATTGTTGGTGGAACAATAAGTGGAGGACAAACCCTTCTTGGTTAATAGCTTCCACCAGATTTGTGTCAACTACAGGCTGGGAGGTGAGATCTGTGTCAAAATTACTACTGTCTCTCCCTTGTCCAGTAGTAAAAGAATTATACTATTAATGCAGTGTGAGCTTAAAGTACTTACTCCTCTGGTGGATCTTAACAACATCACAATCAAGCAAGATATAAGCATAACTTGCAGTGTCATCATGGAGCTTCGTAATGCTGGAAAACTTTAAAATATTATAAAAGTGAATCGTTCACTTGCAAAGTAAAACAACAACAACCAATTCCCCCCTCCCCATCCCCCCTGCCAAAAACAAACAAACAAACAAACAAACAAAAGATAACCAAGGGAAGACGAATACAGGAATACAATCAACAGCAAAGAAACAAACTACCTGAAATATTGTTTCAAGAAAAAACATGTGAGGAAAACACTGCCGTCAATGGAAAGTTGAATTTGGGACTCTTACTTAACAGACCATTTAATGTTGTCAAAAAATCTATTTAGACAGAAAACACATCCTCCTCTGGCAAGTAACAACTTCACAATCAAAGAAGATCTTAATATGATTTGCAGTATCATCATGGAGTATCAAAAAGTGTGCAGTCGTTATTTTTAAATCATACTGTGGGGCCACCCTCCTGAGATTCAGGAGAAAGAGAAGGGGATTCAGGAGAAACTTCTGAACGTGTCGTAGTTATAGACTTGGGCTAAGCTCAGCATCGAGAGTAGCCTGGGATTATACTCATAGAAGGATAGCTACACTGTGGACTCAGGTTGCAGTCTACTGGGAGGTTCTTCGACCAGTTGAGAGAGGCTCCACGATCTGTTCCAACCCTCACTCTTCCCCCTACACATACTTAAATACTCTAAAGTGTTTATATCTACTGTGGTGCTTACACATCTATTGTCCATCAAGTATGACATAGTTATCATTATCTTCGTTCCATATGAGGTACAAATCATTGGGTTATATTACCAATTGTGGAGAAATACTGCCATAAAATTTATTTATTTTTGATCAATAATGTCAGAATCATTGATAAAATTACTAATAAGTGAATTACTCATTTGCAAAGTTAAAAAAAGTGATAACAACAGAGTAGAATGAAAAACTCAAAGCAGAAACGTACAAGAACAAAAACAACAACAACAACAACAAATACAACAAAATTCAATAACAATCAACCTTAATTTTTTTTATTGGAAAAGAACCCAACTGAATTTACCAACCAGTCAGGATTTCATGTAGAAGGTCACTCCTAATACAAACAAAAAGACAAGTTAATACAAAATAGAACTAAATCTGAACATTTTATTCTAATCTGAGCTAGGTTACATAAAAATACAGTATTATACTTTAGCTTAGTTCATGCAAAAAAGTATATAGTAGTTACCATTAATATTACATAGTTGTCAACTGTCCCAAAGCTCCCGGACAGTCCTGAATATATCATTTAGCTGCTGTCCTGCAACTGAATCGTACTATTTCTTTTGTTTGTCCCAGAAATGTTAAACTTTGTATCTAATAATAGGAAATTTTTCTCTTTTTAACAGCCAATATTTTGAATTAAACAGAGTCATCCATAGTGTACATGTATATCCTGCAGTTGTGGTAAAGTATACATAGATGAAACAACTAGAAGGCTTGAGCAGAGAGTAAAGGATCATCAGGATGTTTGTAAGAGAGGTGATGAGAAGGTTTCAGCCATTGCTACATACAGATGACTCATTAATGATGGTTCATTAATCGACTAATGGCCTGCCTATTAAAATGGATAATGCTCTTGCCACGTGTTGGACTCACTTTCCTACTTCATATCCACTCATAGTAGAATGAATTCATTAAAGGATACTCACAGAGAGGTGTAGGAGTACTTTTGCTGTGCAGGAGGTGCCTTTTTCTGGACACTGGTGTTGTTTCCGAAGATTCGCCAGCAATAATAACAAGTGATGCATCAGATGTCGGATTATCTAAAAATTGTAACCAGGAGAGTATAGCTAGCATCTGAACTACTATGATTTTCACTTACTGTTAGTTGATTCAAGACCACACACCTCTCCAGCCTGCTTCACTTTAGTCTTGATTTCTTTTTCGTTTTTGCTAGCCTCTCCTCTTAACTTCATCGATTTGCCCACAATTCCCAAGCATGGACGACAGAGTACAGCCTTAGGAAATAAAACTACATTAGATGATCCTTCCCCAAACACACTGTCCGCTCTACTAGAAATAGTTACTACAATTTCCACATTAACTGGAGTGTGGAGCCTTCTCCCCTCCCGTCCCGACATTCTTGCACAGACAACAATTCAGCTCAGCCACCGCTAGTGTACGCTTACTCAACTAACAGCTCTACTTCTTTTTATTTCGCGACTATGTGCTCAGTTGATCTCGTGTAACTCAGTGACATCACAAAAACGCAACTAATTATACTCCAACATCGCGAAAACCTGGCGAAAGTTACCGGATGTTCTTTTCCTCTCTTGGCCCCACCCCTTTTCGTGCCGAGAACGGCTGGTTCGCGAGGCTACCCTCAAGGCTACGTTGGTAGAATTGTCTGAGCGATTTGAAGTCCCTGTCACAATTCAACAACGACATGAGAAGTTTCTAACTGGTGTCATGTGACTGTAAAAACAGGAGTTCAACAGCCCCAGGAACGCTAATACGGCGATGGTGCGGTGGTTGCGTTCGAAGGAATGGTGTGCACAATATTTTTGTGGGTGGAGTTTAAACGCTTCCGTCTAGCGTTTTGTTTTAGCTGATTTTCCTGGCAAAATTGGCTACCTCGGTTTTTGATAGCTGTGCTGAGCTGCGTATTGTACTCGTTTGTACGTATTATATAACTTGCGAATAGCAACATATTATTATCAGGTAAGATTGGAGAAGTATTTTACGGAGTTAAATGTGGTAGAATATTGATAAAAACTTCAATATTGCTAAAATAATGTACAAATCTACTTTAATAGTTAGATATACTTATATAGCATCAGCCAGTCTTTGTACAGTGTATAAAAATAGAAGCTCTCAGCATGATCATAATCATAGAATACAATAAATAAAAAAGTAATAGTAATAAAAACTAGTGATGTGCTTCAGCACAAATGGCAGCGAACTTGTCTGACTGAAATTTAAATTTGAATGTTTTGTTAGTTAAATATTAATTTGGTTTAGTTTATTGCTATTCTTTAGCAACACACAACACTTTCATACATAATTGTTCACTGTATATACCAGCTCGAGACCTGCGTTGTATTCACCTTGTGACTTAACTCACTGTTAAAAATGGGGAGTTTGGAGAGCCTAGCTACCTGTTAATAATTTTTGTTGGTTAAATATTTTTTGTTTAGTGTATTGCTATTCTTTAGCAACACATTATACTTTTATACATACTTGTTCACTGGGTATACCAGCACAAGACCTGCCTTATGAGGAACGGCACATTGACGAAGTTAACTTACCACCACCGCTAAAAAATAAATGAACTCCGCTAACTTTGGAAGACCTAACTGCGAACGTCTCTCCCTTCCGTCTCCATAGCTGTGTGCCGTTTTTTCTTTACCTAGCATTATTTCAAAGTCAGTTCTCCCGAATTTCTTGCGCCCGAGCTTATGTTTACTTTTTTAAGTAGCCTCAGGGGGTGGACACGCATTGACCTCTTTGAACTTTGCTATATATAGTGGTGTGCTTGGAGCCATCCCGCAGTTCTTATCAAAGAATTCTTCTGATTGGTCCCCTAGCCCTAGTCCTAGCCCTTGCGCGGCGCTATAATTGGTCACGCGCGGCGCTATAATTGGTCACATGATTTGATTAACCAATGAAATGAGTTTTTTGATAAGAACTGCGGGACTGTAGTGTGCTTGAGCACAAATGGCGAACGACCCTTAAACTACACTACACGTTTTTTCTTTTCCTAGCATTTATTTCAAAGTCTTTTCTCCCAGATTTTCTTGCGCCTGCGCTAATATTTACGTTTTTAAGTAGCCGCCGGGGGTGGACACGCATTGACCTCTTTGAACTTTGCCATATACACCATAATCTCAATTGAGACTCGTTATGGAGAGTCTCGCTTCACTCGCCCAATAACAATAATAACAATAATAACAATAATAGTACTAACTAGTGATGTGCTCTAATAGCACAAAATAGCGAAGCGAGCGATGCATGTTCCCTGTAATTGCAGCTATTCCATGCATGCTTGGTGTGGCTACAAAATACTGTCAGATTCTTTACTTTGCTACCTGTTTCTGTTTCGTTTTAGCTCTATATTAAAGTTGTTGCAGTTAAAAAGCTCGTAGTTGGATTTCGGGGCGGCCCGACTGGTCCCTAGCCCTGTCTTTTTCATTTCTTATCGCTCTCCTTACTAATTTTTCTTCAGGAGTTGCATCGCTACTTCGTACGGCGGGTAAACAAAACAAAATGTTGCTAAGAAGGTTACCTGGCCCGCGCAAGCGCGTAGGAGAAAAGGTACACACGTACGCCCACGCAAGAACAAAAACAATTTCTAGACCTAAATATAATATATATATATCGCGAACTCATTAGAGAGTCAGCTCCGCTCGCTTCGCTGGCTTCGCTGAATTAGGAACATTTAATGGCTTTTCAAAAAGAGAGATTCTTTACTTTGCTACCTGTTTCTGTTTCGTTTTAGCTCTGCTCCTCCTTGCCCTGTCTTTTTCATTTCTTATCTCTCTCCTTACTAATTTTTCTTCTGGAGTTTCTAACGCCCTCAAAGCTCTTGACCGAGCGTTTCTAACGTTTTGTTTCTCTTTTGCAGAATTTGTTCACTGGGCATCGCTACTTCGTACGGCGGGTAAACAAAACAAAATGTTGCTAAGAAGGTTACCAGGCCCGCGCAAGCGCGTAGGAGAAAATGTGCATACGTACGCCCACGCAAGAACAAAAACAATTCCTAGACCTAACAAAAACTAACAAAAAAATAAAAAATAAAATAAACATATATACATCGCAGACTCGTCAGAGAGTTAGCTCCGCTCGCTTCGCTCGCTTCGCTGAATAATAATAATAATATAATAATAATAATTACTCATTATTATGCTATTTTTATATTATTATTATTATTATTATTATTATTATTTTTAATAATATTATTATTATTACACTATTTATTTTATTAAACAAAACAATAATATTATTATTATTATTACAATTATTTTTATCTTTTCTTCACAATTTCTTTCTCAGCCTTTTTTACTCATTATATTTATTCTCTCTCTTTCATAGCCTATTTTTTAACAATACTGAATTAAAATGATTCAGTCGCCATGGGGAATAGAACCCTGGACCACTCACTTAACAGAGCTAGTGTGTTAGGTGGTGTGTTATGGGACTGACTGACTGACTGACTTGCTTTTAACTTACTTACAATACTCTAGTTGTTGAAAAATAGTAAACTTGATTGGCTTTAGAGTATAAATGTGTGTGTGTGTGCACGTGTGTGTGTGTGTGTGTATGTGTGTGTGATAATAATAAGTGAGTGGTATAGCAATAGTAGTAGTAGTAGTAGTATATAATGGTGATGATGATGATGATGATGATGAGATGATGATGATGATGATGATGAGATGATGATGATGATGATAATGGTTGGTATGATAATGATAATAATAAGAACATAGTAATGTAATGATAATAGTAATAGTTGCTGTTATTGTTGTTTGGATTAAACGTTAAGCTAAGGAGCATATTAGCATTACAATATACAATAACATTATCATATTTTTTTTATTAGATCGTAACAACCTATCTGATTGTCATGGAACTCTTTACGTTTCATTTGTTCCTGAGAACAATGCTGACTGTTACCAATGCTACCACAGGAGTGGCTCGTTCAGCCAAGAAGTGGTATAATAAGAGGAAGGGAAAGAAAAGGACTCAAGCTAAGCCTGGTTAGTATTATTCCATCCAATTTTTTTTTTTAAAAGGGAAATGGTGTTGCATGCACATTGTTCTGTTAAAGAGCTCAGAGCTAATTGAATGACATAGCTATATTGATTTGGGCACAAAATATTTATATTTCTTTCTATGGAAGGTCATTGAATGCAAATACCTGTATGATACGGTGAAATAGAGTTCATTCAGCTGACTGGAGTAACCTGTTTTAAAAATCCACATTCCTAATCATTGATTTGTTATTATAATAATATTATTACTATAATTATTATTACTATTATTACTACTATTATTATTATTACTTAAAGTGATCATATATATTTTTTGTAACTAATTTAGATTCCACCACTCCATCTGGTATTTCTTCCTCCTCACTAGTTGGCAACATTAATGTTCCTTCCTCTGTGACCTCCAGTAACACCTTGAAACAATATCAGTTGTCCAATTTTGAATTGATCAAAGTGGTCGGAAGAGGGACATATGGGAAAGTTAGTTAATAATTTTACTAATATAGCCAAGCTGAAGAACAATAACACAATTCATTGTATGACATGCTTTTATTTGAGATTGCATCTGGATCATTACTTTTTAAAAGTAATGTATTGTTCATGTCATAACAATTTATATAACTTATAGGTTTTTCTGGCTAAAGAAGCTGAAACCCAACAGTTTTTGGCAATAAAGGCTTTGAAAAAGACTCATGTGCTGGATCGTGGTATGGTGGCTGAAACTTTTGTGGAGAAGAGAGTCCTATCTCTTGGCTCAACTTTCCCTTACCTCCCTACACTGCATTCCACATTTGCCAGTCCGGTAAGTTTATATGTTTCTTCATTGTGCTCTCTTCATTGTAATAACCCTCACAATTTTAAAGTGTAATTCCACTTCTAAAAAACTGCTGAGACAGTTGCAAAATAGTCTGTCTGTCTGTTTGTCTGTCTGTATGTCAGTCTGTCTGTCTGTCTATCTTTCTGTCTGTCTCTATGTCTGTCTGTCCATCCATCTGTCTGTCCGTCTATCCGTCCATCCTTCCGTAAGTCAGTCCCTCCATCTGTAGCTCCGTTCATCCGTCCCTATGTCCCTCCATCCATTTGTCCATCTGTCTGCCATTGTCTGTCTATCTGTCCATTTGTCTGCCTATATATCTATCGATTTGTCTGTGTCTGCCTGCTGGTCTAGTATCTTTCTATCATATATAGTCTATTTTATATCAATTGTAGTCTTTATATATTTTACTATTATTAAACAGAGTCACTTGTTCTTTGCTATGGACTACCTGAGTGGTGGTGACCTCTTCTCTCATTGTAATAATGGTGTGGGGCTAGGACTTGAGAGAACAAGGTAATGTTAGATAATGTAAACTGTCACATAAAGCAAATAACTTCACTGTTTGCACAGATTTTATGCGGCAGAAATATCAGCAGCATTACAGTTTCTCCACAAACATGGAATCATTTACAGGTAAACTAAATGTATTTTTACATTTTTAAAGTTACATAGTTTGGTAAAAATCAATCCAAGCTTTTCATTAAAAAATTTGGTGATATATTTCTTTTAGGGATTTGAAGTCTGAGAATGTTTTGCTGGATGCTAAGGGTCACTGTGTATTGGCTGACTTTGGTGTGTGCTGTGAGAATGTCATTCCAGGAGTGACTACTTCAAATGACTATGCGGGCACTGTGGAGAGCATGGCACCTGAGGTATAGTTGCCATGGCAATATTATATGTAAATACTTAACTATATTTAATTCATGCTGGACACGTTCTTAAGTTGAAAAGAAAAGAAATAATATACATATATAAATATATATAATAATATATATAATATATATATATATATAATACTTATAGCACGAGTCAGAGTACAATATGGGAAAATATTTTACGAGCACACAAAATATTTTCACGAGCCAAAGGCGAGTGAAAATGTGGCGTGAGAGTAAAATATCATTCCCATATTGTACGACGAGTGTGATAAGTGATTTATTGCTGCCTTGATATTTTTTCTCAACCGGTTACA
>WLWI01003716.1_pt1 | contig 13071 bp, 5 predicted proteins | sample 6701501 | NCBI WGS metagenome assembly WLWI01 (sample SAMN12718690, study PRJNA515312) | sponge metagenome | isolation source: marine sponge | host: Mycale hentscheli | place: New Zealand: South Island, Marlborough, Capsize Point | collected 2014-11-01
TACTATTAAGAATGTCACAAAGGAAACTTTAAATAAAGTGACTTGATTTTGTTGCTTCTTTTTCAATTCAAACAGTTGCTGGGAGCGGTTACTATGGCTTTGAATCCCCTTTACCGCATACGTAATTAAAAAACTGACTATATTTTAGTAGCTTGAGTGTTAGTTGTTAAAATCAATCATTTAACAATAGTGTAGTTTAAGGCTCGCTCGCCATTTGTGCTCAAGCACACCACTAGTTAACATTCATCTTCCTTGTGGTACTTACAATTAGGTTCTCTTTTAACTTACGTGTTCCAGTGTTCACTTGGTGATATCACAATTGAACACTGGCTTTATGTTAAGTATAATATTTTAAGTTTTGCGTTTGGTTTTACTAGACTCATGAATATCATTAAAATATCTTAACTACCATCCACGAAGTTCCACTACTCCTTTACTGATTAACTCCCCCAAATTACTCCCCCAAGGAGTTACTCTAACTCCTCATTTTTAACAGTGTAGTAGTTGTAACACACAATACTTACAAACTACTGAACATGCCAACATAAGACTTACTTTCATGGTTAGTCTAGTGGACAATGAACTTTGAAGTAAGTACTGTTGCGTAGGGCTTATAACTATTACAAATGGCGTTTTAATTTACCACTGCCACAAACTCCAATAGAAGAATAATTCAAATGGTACACAATTCAATTTCTAGTACTATATGGGTGATGATCGATAAACCTGAGTATTTTGTTAGTAATACAAAAATAAGTGAGGGTCAAAGTACAATGACATATTTACGCCCAGTCATCTATATAAACAAATATCCCTGATTCTAAATTTGACACCACTGTAAAGTGTCTCACTCGCTCACCAATTATTCATTTAATATTGTATTTAAAATTCATTACAAAGATCTTTATCATTTACCTCACCATTACATCTCTTTACTTTTTCCAGATCCCTATGTATATTCTTGGTAGTGTGGATACAACCATATGTCACCATTCCTTCGGGAAAATGACGACAAAAAGTGGCATTTTAAGGCATATTCTTATCACACAACAGTGTACTGACAGCCAGCATCCTTAGCTTTACCAAGAGGGTTATCAGAAATATCTGTCTCTGAGTGCACATCAGTTATGTCCTCACTCATGTTTGGTGTGATGTGCACACTTCACTACCTTCCCTGAGACATAATCATGCAGTGTAGCCAAGGAGTGTTGGAGTAGTAGCCTGGGGTCAGGTAAAAGCCATCAAAAGTGGTATTCCATCAAAAGTGGCCTTCCATGATTCACAATCTCAATTCTTACCAGACCACAGGATTACTCAGCCATATCTGTGACAAATTCCTCCAATTTCTTGGTAATTCTATGGGACTTACAACATGATGGCAAACCAAAGAAACAGTGGCATACTGTACTTTCATCATCCCTTTACCTAATGTTAATGTTTTTATATCATGTCATTCCTTGCCAATTAATTCTACATCACTTGCCACTCTAGATTTACATGTGCATTGTTAGTATATTAGTTTGGTGCTCTAGCTGGTGCAAGCAATAGCCTTACTAGACCTAATATAGTTAGTTAAGTGTCCTGACAAACCACTTGGTCTGCTGTAGTCACAATGCAGGTAGCCTGGTACTATGAATGAGAGCACTGGATATTGTTTGCTGGTGAATCCAAAGCAGACTCAAGAAATACTCTCGTGATAATACTCTGGAATTGAGTTTGCCAATTCACATGTGAAACTCTGCATCCCTGGAAAGACTCATTACTTCATAAATGATTGAATTATGTGCTTCACTGGGCATTGCCAATAAAATATTGAAATTGTAATGCAGCAAGTACATGCATGCCAGTACTGAGATTTAGTTAAATATTTAACACATAGCACTCTACGCTGTCGTTTTTATGATGAACACAGGTGGAGTTAGCTAATGAAATTGCGTATGAATTGAGCACGATTAGGCAGTTTTATCAGAGTAAATTTGGGATGAGTTATAGGCGATTCTTTGGTATTCTATTGAATTACTTAATTACCAAAATTTCTGGTGGTACTGCACCCTTAAATTGCAACTTTGTTGATTTAATGTTCTGATTACTCAAATAAAACAAAACAAAATAACAACAACAAATCCTTGGACAGTAAATAGTATAAGATTCCCTTTTGCACGAACAAGATATCCATTCTAATCCTTATAGCCTTATATTTGACTTGTTTTCTTAACCACCGTTATTTCTGATAACATCACCAATGAATAAAAATTTAAATAAACACGCACTTTGCCTATTACGACCGAAAAAATAATTTTGATGGAGTGCGAGCTACTAATAGCATACAGGGACATACTCTGATCTTACCTTTCAACAGAAGATTGCTGAGGGGAGAAGTTTTATAGGTGTAAGTGTGAGTTGTTTGCAATGGTAGGCTCTCAGTAAGTGTGTCTATTTCAATATTATATATTTGTCAGGAGTATAACTCTGGTATACTGGAGGGTCTTAAGGAGAATTTAGGGTATTAGTATAAATAAGGCAAATGTTTGGGGTATTTACTTCATTTAAACATTTCTGTGTACAATAATGTAATATTCTAGTTGCTAAATTTACGGTCATAAAGCTGATTACTTTAAGTTGGTGGTAGCTACAATGGAAATGAATTCAACATACTTTCAATAATAATCAATTGTTTAATTCCTGGCTTGGTTAACCAGGTTTTACAGTAATAATATTTTGCTAAATTATTAAAATCTACTTTTTATCAATTATAGCCACAAATAGTTAAAGTAAAAGTCGCTACTCTCATTATATGAAGCTAACGTGATCTAAATGTCCAACAAGATTAAACAAAGGAATCCATTAAGTGATTTAATGATAATTTTTGTGTATAATTAATTTGAAGCAGTCTGTCTAATTGCATAACTTAACTAGTTAAAGCCATGGTACCACTAAATAGCTAGAATCCACATGAGCTCTGCAGCCACATTTTTTGGCATGGAGTACTATGCAAATAGGTATATTATATAGAATGATGGTATTTAAAGTTTTGTCGTTACATGTTAATATGTTTATCAAGGTTGTACATCTATGTTTGATATTATTCGTAGTAAACACAAGAATACAGATTGACCGGTTCGGACATTGATAATGAAGTGGCTTCTTTTCATAGTCAACCTAGCATTAAGTTGCTACTTAGCAGGTGTGTATAATATAAGAAATATGGATAATTAATAATATTTGATACAATTTAGAATCAACAATTGTAAGATCTCCAACATGTGAAGACCACAATGCAGTTTATATCTGTACTGTCAATGCTGGACTCACTAACTGGGAGATTCGATTTCCCGAAAGATTATTATTAATAACATTCAGTTTTGGATTGTTTTTCAGTAGAACTCAAACTAGAAGAGGACTTGGATCCGTTCTTTTTAGAGGAGAAGCAGATTATATAAATGCTAGTTATAGTATTACTAGTGTATCCTTCATGCATTCTGCTCTTCTCAACTTGACTGAAATTGAATGTAATAATGAAATAACATTATAATATTTCCAGGTAATACCTTAGATTACTCTAAGTTTTTAAAATGACCATTTACTGCACTCTGATTGGTTTGTTTGCTGAACAATTCTATATGAGGCTGTAATTAAGAGGCCAATGATAGTTTATAAACAATAATCAACAATGCTTATTCTCCATCAGATATCATTGTGACAATTATAGCTTTAAATTATGATGACTGAAAATAATTTTCCGCTAGTAATAAATGATAAATGGCATGCAGACCTTGCACTCCAAAAAAAACTGTAAATTAACATTTATGTGCAGCAGTAGTTTTTTTTATTGCACAATTTCATTTTAATATTATTTTCGTTTTCAGATACATCATTTATACCAACACAGCTCAGATTAATCGCAGATTATCATAATGAAAGTATAAACAACTACTTGCTTACATGGACAATAACTACCAGTGTTATAAATTATAATATAAGTATTTTTCCAACTCCAATATTGGGTCCAAATAAAGTTAGCAATTCAACTCACTTCAGAGTGAGCTTGCAAGCAAGCATACACTACGATATAACCATATCATGGATATTATGCCCACATAATTTTGAATGCAACTTTCAGTTTTGGTAAGACACAATTATATAAATGCATATTTAAAACTACTTACGAATATGATTTAATACTGTGGTTTTGGGTCATACTAGAATATATAATTATAATTGTGTGTAATAATATTATTTACAATAATATATAGCTATATTTATGTTATTGTAATTCAGGAAATTGTCTTCTTCTTTCTGACAACTTATTCTCAGTAATTCAGTACAATATTGATATAAATGGGACTACTAATGCCAACATACGGTGCAATTTTGAAAATCGAGGTTATACTTTGGATTGTGGAGCAAATATGGTGTATAATGTTTGTATGTATGAACTCACCACTTTCAATAGTAAGTAAATGAAGAAAATTTTATAAAATGACATTTTAAATTTTTCTTAATTAGATAATGTGGCAATAATGAACAATGAAAGTAATTCCGAGAATGTAACAACTAATGTCAGTTTAATTTTCCTTTTGTGTGTCCACATTACTATTTTAGATTAATTTTTAGATTGTCGATGACATTGCATCAGTATGTGAAATATGTTTGTCAGTTTGGGTGCTAGTGGCTAGTCTACTAGGAAGTAACATACTAGCTTTTTCAATTGGAATTATCATTGGGGCAATACTTGGGGTGAATATTTAACAATATACCCACAACAGAAATAATACTTCCATGCCCATTTCTCCAGATGAAATCAATGATGGTAATGAGAGAATGTCCAAAGGGCCAATTTATGAAGAAATAGAAGTGGATATGGTTAACGAGATAAGTTTAACTAATAATGTTGCTTACTGTCAATCTGAAGCAAAGAGGGGACAAAGAATTACTTGATATTAAATGTAATTTTAACCTTGCTTTCAATGAAATTTTACACACATAATGCATTGTTTGTGACATTACACTTCATTTTTATGATTATTCTATCACAACTTTACAAAGCCAATTAAATTAAGTTTATTAAAGACCAGATTTAATTTTGATGATATGTAGTCACTTATACATACTGCATTTATATTTCTTTATTCCAAAAGATTAATGGTGGCATTTGTTTGAAATATGATCAGCTTTAAAATAAAGTTCAAACTTTTTAGCGGCCAAAAAATGTTGATATAGCCATTAGCTATGCTGTTTTTTGTTTTTTGTTGTTGTTGTTTTTTCCTAATTGTTTTATTTTCCTTAAGTGAAATCAATTTAAAGTAATCATTACTTTTTCTAAGGGATTCGTGTATGTTTGTATGTTTTACTATCAAACAGTAATATCAGTATGGACAGTGGGCAATCATTTAGATTCAGTTTGTTTGTGAAATATAGCTAGTCCCAAAATGAATGACCAAGAGCATTATGTAGATTAGTTGTTGATTCTGGATAAATAAGAAATTGTCAATTCGAGGCAAGATTTTTTTTTGTTTAGCTTAATATGAAGAAATGTGAATGGAACAGATTCATATAGTGCAGCAACATATTCAATGTCAACATTACTATTAACAATAGCTTTAAGTTTAGTTCTTCTTTTGTGGGCAATTCTTGCATAGAATGTTGTATTGAAACAAACAAGTAGTCTCGCGAGCCAGACCCTTTACCTACCAACCGCACTGTGAAGGAAAGGGTCTGGTCACCATCCATACCACGTTTCTGTGGGATACCGCCCACTGAATGAATTGACAATTTGTTATTGGTTCACTTGACACTCTAACTTGTTTCAGAACATTCCATTTATTGAGCGTGTTCTAGAACATTCTATAATTCACACATATGTGTTTATTGAGCGTGTGCAGTGTAGCACACTTTATTTATGTTTCACCCGTGGGTGGACTGGCTATATATTGCATGGCTTGGTCCACTCCTTTTTTAGTCAGTCTCACCATATGTTCACCTGCAACATTGTATAACTAAAATATTGCATCTATAACTTCCTGGACGCCCCCTGGGTGGTTAGGAGGAGCTATTAGTTAAATGATCAAGAGGCAGGAGATTGGTTATAGACCTGCTCTGGTGGCAGTCTACCACGCTTAAAGTAAAGTCAGCTTAAACCCCCCCCCCCCCCACAGTTTCATTCTACTGGAATGTAATCAATGTATTTGTTTACTTCCTGTTAGGGTGCCACCGTTAACTTTAAAGCGTTCAGCTAAATTGGCTTTTGCAGAAGTTTGTTAAAAGAAGGATAAACTAGCATTGAGGTCATCAAAAAGTAGAGACAGCAATAGAAAAGGGCATAATCGCTCTAAGAAAAGCCCTGAAGGCTATATAGAGCAAAGATACTTCTTTAAGAATAGAGACTAATCCCTTTCCTTTATAAACTATTCTTTCATTAATTAATTTGTAGCTAGTTGGCCCCCCAGCAGCAGCATCCTGTAGTCATTTCCTTTCATCGTCACCATAAGTCCCAAAACTTAATTTCACTCATCAGCAGATCACTATATGCCTCTAAACTTTCACTGTTAGAGGTGGGGAGCTGGGCACCACACTAAGAAAGAGCTGATGATACTCAATTTTCTACAAGCTAGGGCCTTTTCACCTTTAGAGCTTCAGCCGCGCAATTCTATCTATTCCAGTGGTTGCCTGTTAAATTGCTCTCAACCGGATGTAAACAAACCACACCCCATATGCTATACATATGGGAGTATGAACCATGGGGAATGGAACGAAACGTTCTATGGTGACCAGACCCTTTCCTTCACCGCGCCGTCGGTAGGTAGAGGGTCTGGCTCGCGAGACTAACAAACAAGTACCCTGCCACACAGTGGCGCTCGACATATTGCAAAGAAAGAATGCAGTAGCATCATTCTCTCTACCTATAATGGTTAATTTTATTACATACGTTATCCTCTCCTTCTCTCTTTTTTCTGAACTATCTCAGTTTTTCTTATCCTCCACCTTTCCTTTTCAACTCTTTCTACCTCTCTTGCTTCTGAATCTCTCTGTCCTAATATCATGACAGTGGACTTAAGCGCTTTGCAAAACTTTGGATTCTATTTGGTACTTTTGCCTTCCTTTTTGAAACCCAGTTATAATTACATTTGAGCCGTTTTTTTTTTATCTTTTCCGTCTTTTTTCCTTACCACCACACTGATTTTCTAAAAAATTTTTTTACAGTTAATGCCTTTTGCTTTCTCTAATTTTAGAAACATAAGCCTCGTCTATATATAGCACCAGTGCCAGCTCCCCAACACAGAACTTGTACACAACAACGGAGATAACCCCAGAGCTTCCAGACGGTAATAATTGGGTTATTGAGGAACCCACAGCAGATCCCCATTCAAACTTAATTGTTGTTGACACTGAACTCTGACGAATTGATTGTTTACTATTTACAAATCTATAATTTTTGTGTGTCTGAACTGATTCCTATAAAGACATACCTAGACGCACTGCAGTTCATCTAGCGATTATTACAATGGCTGCACTCATTGATTTGTATGAATTATATTAACCGAATTCAGACAACTAGACCCTCTGCGACTGGCAAAGAACCCGTGCTGCGGCCGACTACCTCCACACCAGCTTTTTCGTTACAATTAATCACTTTCTAATGAATATGACGACGCTTTACCCATGAATGTAATGACTATGCTTTACCGAACCGTTTGCGCTCATGAACTATTCATGAATACACACAATGTCTGTCACTGTCGTTAGTGACACGCAAGAGTGTTCCTAAAATGTTGGTATAACAAAAGTGATGTGCTTGTATCAAATATAATGTGGAATTGCTGAAATTTGTGTGCAGTACAAAGTATCAGGTTTACTTATCTAGATCATTGAGGCTTAGCTAGTTTACTACACTATACTTGCTCATTATGGCTCCACATAGAGGAAATTATTCATGCAAACGTTCTCATATAATAGTTTACATCATAGGAGTATAAAACAGATATAACACATAAGTAATCTTCAATATGAATTGACATCATACATTATAATTCTGAAGTTATGACAATAAATGTTTTTTCTCAAATATTATTTTTTAAACTTTTCATTTCCAGCAGTTCAATTCCATCAATACAGCTTATGAAGACTCATCAGCATGACAGTATTATTGAAACTAGGATGCATCTTTAGTTAATTAGTTATATTCTGAAGTTATGACAATAAAAATTTTTTCTCCAACATTATTTTTTAAACTTCTCATTTCCAGCAGTTCAACATCAATACAGCTTATGAAGACTCATCAGCACGAAAGTATTATTGAAACTAGGATGCACATTTTTGCCATGGCGTTAGCAGATCCTTTTGAGGTTAACCATTCAAAATTATCTAACATGATGGTATGCAATAATATTTATGAAAGTTCAATGAAGTCTAATTACATTAACAAAATATTAACTCCACTTACCTCCACTACTAAACCAAAAGCTTGAATTGTTTCTTTCTTGATCAACTTCAGATGTGGTAGTTTTGGTCATTTCAGTAGAGGCATGTGACTCCTTAGAAGTAGATATGTATAATGATGATGATATGTTTCTACTTGGGAGCTCTGCTGCAGTAGTTTCAAATGAGCAAATGAATGAGAAATTTGAGCTTTGAGTGACAAATGCTAATGTTGTGGTTTGAGAAGGTAATTGAGATATTAAAATAGCTTGCAACTTTACTATTTCGTTATTGGAGGATAACACATTTCTCTTTTCTCCAATGGGATCCTGGGAATTAAATCCTATTGCTCTTTTGTTTATTCCTAAAGTTTGCATTGAGCTGTCTGACGAACACACAAATATGTGAGTTAAAAGACTTGTGTTGTATAAAATTGGAACTGCCAGAACATAGCCTAAAGTGATATTACGAGTCATGTTGATATTTTCAAGACTTCTATATACAGGATCTTTGTCAGTACCAGTTGTATTTATAAGATTATTGTTAGTGCAAGACACTTCAAAGTCAAAGCTTTCATTCTTTAGCACTGATACTACTAGTATTGAGTCGAAAGTATACTGTTGCTGTCCTTGTAGTTGGCGTACTGATAGTAGAGTTCGTGTGAAATTAAAGTTGCTTTTTGAGCTTGTCACTGTTTCGCCTATTTCTGAAATATCATAGCCTCCCAAACTTTGTGTATTGACACCCCATTGTAGAGTGAGTCCATTGGTAGTACAGGAAAAGTAATGATCTAATGTTAAAGCTGCATTTGCTTTTGTTAAGTATACTAAATCAACTGAAATGCTTCTGGTATGTTGAAGTAACAGGATTACAGTTGCAGCTATTACCTAGAAGTAAAAGAATAGTGATAATTTCATTACTTTTCAATTCTCTTGTGTAATATTAGCATCAAATTATACATTTAACGAAAATAGTTTACCTCATAATTGACATTAATTGTAATATTAGCATCAAATTATACATTTAACGAAAATAGTTTACCTCATAATTGACAGCCATTTCTCTAGGTAGTGTGAACCATTACTTTACATGTTTCAGTATATATACACACATGAGAATGACATGGCACTAACTTTACATGTTTCAGTATATATACACACATGAGAATGACATGGCACTAATTTTAGCAGATTGTATAGAGCTTTCAGAAGAGTGATTCAATCTTTCCAGTCCATTTTAGGATTCCAGTCTGAATGACGTCACAATGACTGTACATCAAATCATCATGACAATGCATGATGAATATAATTATTATTACGATGAATATAATTATCGTTATGCCATGAATATAATTATTGCATAAATAGCCTGAAATGCTTCCGGAGATGGAATGACATAACCAGTACAATTCTAAAAGTTTCCGATAAATACGTATCTGTTGAGTCATGTTGGGTCATTTCCAGCAGCAACGGTGGCTTTTTAGAACCAGTTACTAAACTTAGACGATTCCACTATTTTACCACGTTTTCCGATAAAAGATAATTTCAACGTTTAACTAAATGTGATGACAATAGAAATCGGCGAAAGTAACTTAATAGCTATATTTTAATCCTGAATAGAATCGGTTCTAATTAGTTAGCTATAATAGTGTACTCAAAGACAATAGCTAGTGTGTTATTAATCAGCTGTTAAATGAGCTTGAAGAGCACGATTTGCATATACGACTACGAACTCCAACAGTACAACCACTCACTTTTAGGTTCTGAATTATTTCTAAGTTTGTAAAAAAAAAACAGTGGAGAGCATAAAAGCAAAAACTTTTCCCCATTTTTTCCTTGGGAAGGAAGCGAATTTATCTTTTCCCTGCACGAAGGAAAGAATTGCCCTCCGCTGTTCTGCACGCGCAGCTTTGTAACCAATGCCCTCCACAAAACGTACTGTAGTCTGGCGTAGCCGACCCTTTACCTTTTGTTATCCTTATGCTACGCCAGACTTGAGTCTTCTTTCAGCGGTGTCACTAAAAGTGGCTGGCTAAGCTTAGTTTTTATTAGTCCTGTGTGACTTATAGGTATTGACATACTATTATATAGTATTTTTCACTAGTCCACGTTAAGTTTTAATTTAGCAAACGTTTCAGTCACTCTTCAGTGACCATCATCAGTGCTATTATACCTAGAGGTCATTTTTAGTACTACTATCATAATAGCAGTGATGATGGTCACTGAAAAATAACTGAAAGTTTGCTAAATTAAAACTTAACATGGACTAGTGAAAATACTATAATAATTGTATCTATAAGTAGTTTTGATTAAACAATTTTAGACAACTCTTAGTTATTATCATCCTATGTGAAATTTAGCTCTGGTTAGTCTACAAAAGTTGTTTTTGTTTTTTATTTGTTTGTTTTTTGGTTTTCAGTGACCTTTGACATAATGGGGTGGTAAACATGGTGAATGATAGTGAATAAATTAGGTCACTGAGAGTCTGAAAGCATAAGGAACAGCTCTTTAAAGAAAATGAAAGAAAGAAAGAAAAAATCAACAATTGATGAATTTAGAACACGGACGTAGGTAGTGATTAAGTACATAAATTATCGGGCTCAAAATAACATTGAAAATGTTCCCAAAAATATTTTCTCAGTTGCAATTTAGCTATTTGTGCGGACAGTTAGCTAACTCCAGATTGATTATGCAATTGGGTATTGCATTCCAGTCAAACAATTCTGACAAAGTAAAAATTCCTAGTTAGAGTCAGTCTTATAAAGATATGTTTCAATTTGCCATTATGATCAGCTCTTGTGTAACAAAACTAACATACTGTTAGATATTGATTGCTTCAAGTGAATCTTTAAGACATTAAAGCAAATACAGGAGATCTAATAGTTCAAACCAGTACATAAGCGGTAACATGTTTAAAGTCAGGAGTCTTAACTTGTAGTCATTCCTGTAGTCATATTGAGAATATATTTGGTAGCCTTTCTTTGTATTTGTTCCAATGTTTGAAAGTATTTTATGAGAAATATTGGCTCCAGAGTTGTGAGCAGTAGCTTAACTGAGATTTCACTAAACTTGTGAACAGTTGCTGTTTGAGACTAATTATTGACAAATTAATGGTACTTCTTCTGATGACATGAAGAGCGTTATAAGCTTGAGTACATTGTATGTTCCATGACAGATCACATGACACTACAACACCGAAGTCTTTCTGTGATTCAACTACTGTGATGTCGTTTTGGTCAATTTTGTAGTTCATGTGCCTTTGTGAAATACAAGACGAAAATCGAATTGCACTACATTTGCTGAAATTGATACTAAGATGCCACTTTTTACCCATAGCGTCTAAATCTACATCAATTTCAGTGTGATGTTGTGAAGAATTGATGGGTTTATAAATTTTTGCATCATAAATCATTAATATAAATTATAAACAAAAGAGGCCCTAAAATACTTCCTTGAGGGATTCCAGAAAGCACTCAGCTTGTAGACTTATAGGGCTTGTAGACTTGTTGAGCTCATGCATGCACTAGCAAGTTTCAAACTAGCCTGTAGTTAGGACTGTTATAAAATACCATGCCATGTGACATGAAAATGTGTTTAGGTGTAACTAAAATTAATTTTAATTTTAGTTAACCAAAACATTACCTTGTCCAAATTATTCTATAAACTTTGTTTGGAGGGGGGCCCCCTGGATTCTCCCCTGGCTAGCTTAGCTATGCCGAGAAAAACAAATTCCTTTTCCCCCCAATATAATTAAACAAATATCTTAACATAGCTTGCTATTATTATTCAAAGACATCAGCAATGATTGTTCCGGTTATATTTTGCAAAAAATTAATTTGCCCCTGGTTATACACAAATTCAATTGTAGCTAGCTATTTCCCAAAAATTTTCATTGTAGCTACCAATTAATTTAATCACAAATCATATAACTTCAATAAAATATATAATCATAAGTATCTTGTCAATAGTTTGTTTAGTTATAGGGTAAGTTATACCTCAGACTTGAGCCAACTTGGTCCAAAAATAATTATTCTCTTCTGCTTATTATCTATAGTAGCACATAAATATTATCAGTAAGTAAAAAGTAGCTAGGATGAGTAAAATTTAGCATGTAATTATTTTATAAACTACAATTGTACATTAAATTGAAAAAAATAGAAGCCAACAATAGCCAATAGCTCATACATATAAACTTACTCTTTTTCTTAATAATTATGATAGTAGTGAAGACTAATATTGATAACAAGATGCAAGTAATTATTAACCAGATCCAATATGGAGTATTATTCCATATAATATTTGCTGTAGTTGAAAACTCTGTTAAGAAAAAAGTATAAATCACAAATTACTACATCCTAGGTACACACACATAGCTACATTGTGTGTATACATGTATATATAATATATACACACACATAAATGTACAAATAATAATTGAGGCTTTCTCAAGAAAATTTTAAAACCAAAAAATTTACCCAAGTAGCTAAGTTAAAAAATATACAAGAAAATCAGTTTTCTAAAACCTTTTTTCTGTCATTATAATGTGATTAGTTTTACTATTCCCCCCTAATTCCACCCTTCATTCCCCCCCCCCCCCCCCGCTGTGCCCCCCCCCCCCCAGACCGGTGCATGTTTTTGGAGGTCGCAGACTCCTTCT
>WLWI01003717.1_pt1 | contig 13070 bp, 10 predicted proteins | sample 6701501 | NCBI WGS metagenome assembly WLWI01 (sample SAMN12718690, study PRJNA515312) | sponge metagenome | isolation source: marine sponge | host: Mycale hentscheli | place: New Zealand: South Island, Marlborough, Capsize Point | collected 2014-11-01
GCACGGCAAAAATTGAGCAATTTGCCTTTTCGAATACGGTCTAACTACTTTCTGACGCCTGATGTGAAGCATCCCTTTGTTTCAATGTTAAATCATTCCTGTTTGGTTGTGGCTTGTCCACGTTAGGGTTATTCTAAACAAAATTATACATCAGACTCATTTTTCAAGAATCTAACCTGAATTAATCAGGATAAAGACAACAAACTCATTTTAATTTGGCATGCGCATTAATAAAGTCCGGTCATTCTAACATACTGGCAGGACTGAACCTGAAACCAAGATTAGCCTGCATTTTGCATGCTAGTCAGATTTATAAATTAATTATGCAGGATGGAACTCTTTCTTACAATTTGAATTCTATTAAAAAGAAGATCAGGAAATATGCCGTAGAATGCAGAAGAAATCCTGACGATATCCAACTCGTTGCTGTCAGTAAAAACCATAGTGTTGAAAGCATAAACCAAGCCGTAGAATCAGGGCAACGTGCGTTTGGAGAAAATAGAGTACAGGAATTGCTTGAAAAAACGGGGAAAGTTTCTCAGGAAATCGAATGGCACATGATCGGACATTTACAATCCAACAAAGCAAAGTTTGCCGTCAAACACTGTAAATTAATTCATTCTGTCGATTCTCTAAAATTACTCACGAAAATCAATGAAGCAGCACGTCAGCTGGATAAGGTTCAATCCATATTAATTCAAACAAATATATCAGGGGAATCAACAAAATATGGTTTTAGACAGGACGAACTGATTGGCCATATACCTGAAATTTTGGATTTTCCCTATATAAACTGGATCGGCCTAATGACAATGGCGCCGCATTCGGATTCAACCGATGATATTCGCCCTGTTTTTCATTCATTGCGGCGACTCCGCGACCAAATTGTGAATCATTATTCCGTTCAGCTCGAGGAGCTATCAATGGGAATGACAAATGATTTTATGATTGCAATTGAGGAAGGTTCGACAATTGTAAGGATTGGTTCAGGAATATTTGGAAAACTCGGTTAACTGACGCTCTTGGAAAAATTGATTTTGAAAGCCTGTTTGAGCGCTTATTATAAAGTATTATCATGTTTTAAAATGAGCGATGCCCGAGCCGAATTTTGAGCGTAAGATGTGGAAGTATGGTCGTCATAGGCTAATGGCTGCATTAAACCCTGATTCGGAATGCATGGCCTTGAATTTACGTGCTTTATACATGACGACTACGAGGTGCGTCTCACGTCGGAATACGACCGAAAAGACTTTTGCAAGAATCTCTAATTATTAAAATTTACAATTACAAGGTTAATCTATGTCTCAATTTTTAGAACTGCTCCTAAAAGGTGGACCTATTACTTGGATTATATTCGGACTCGGACTGGTCTCTTTGGTGATGATCATCGAACGCGCGCTTTATTTTCATAGAGTGCAAATCAATGTTCCCGAATTTATGAAAGGGGTAATTAATGTACTAAAACGAAATAACATCATAGAAGCAATCTCAATTTGCGATGATACGCCAGGACCGGTTGCACAGATTCTCAAAGCTGCAATTTTAAGGAATGATAAAGGAAAGAATGGCATGAGGCAGGCTGTCGAAGAAGCTGGTCTTGCGGAAATCCCCCGGTTAGAAAAAAGTCTCCGGGCGCTGGCTGGGATTGCGTATGTGGCTCCTTTGCTTGGTCTTTTGGGAACCGTGATCGGGATGATAACGTTGTTTCAAAGTATGGAACAATCCGGCAGCTTTGTCGATACAAAAACTTTAGCTGAAGGAATTTGGCAGGCGTTATTAAGTACGGCGGCAGGACTCACTGTTGCGATACCATGCCAGGGGTTTTACAATTTTTTTGTAAGCCGAATCGATCATTTCATATTGGAAATGGAAAAAGCATCGTCAGAACTGATGTATTTTCTAAATGAAAACCAACCCCAACTTGAATCCGCTGAACACGATGCAGTCAAAACTCAGTAAATTCAGGCGTGAAACGTCGTTATTCAAAACAAACTTGCAGGTTGTAACAGGAACTAATCTGGCATTGACGCCTTTAGTTGATGTTATTTTTCTGTTATTAATATTTTTCATGATAAGCAGTTCGCTGGTTTTTCAACCTGGCATTACGGTAAACTTGCCCGAAACCAGACAAGAGTTTAAAAGTGTTGCTGACAAACTGATTATTTCGCTGACAAAACAAAATTTGTTATTCTTCAATGATCAAAGATTGGAAGATTGGCATCATTTAGAACAGCAATTAGCTAATGTCGCTTACAATTTGAATTCAAATTTGCGACGAGGTTCCGAGTTTGACGTCAGTCGGTCCCCGATTATCATTCTAAAAGCCGATAAAGATGTTCCTTATAATGATATCGTCAAAATCATGTCTATAACACGACGTTACGGATTGAACGTATTTCTGGTAACTAAAACCGAAAAAATATAAAACCAAAATTCATTAAGAACATGTCGCAAAGATGTTGTATAAATCATTCACCTGACGAATTGGCGTGCCTCATTATTTCTGCAAGGTTTTTTAAGGCAAAGCATTGCATTAAATCATCAAAAATTTTCCGTAAATTTAGGTAAAAATGATTTATGACCGCCATCGAAAATCCAAATCAGGAAATAATAAATATCGATTACATTATCGCTGCCGGTATTGCTATGATGATATTGGTAATATTTATCTCATTATTCAATATTGATTTTGGCGTCAAGTCAATAAATGGCGCCATAAATGAGCCCCTGTCGGAAATTACAATGTTACCCATAGAAAAAAACCCGCGATACAATTGGCAGAAAAGTTTAATTACCACCATCGAGCTATTGGACCCCACGATAATGTCTCTTCCGAGTACAGATTTTGGATTTAGCCAAGTACGGAATCTTGAATTTGCAAAAAAGGTAGAAGCAGTTGCACCGGTAGAATTCAAAATTAATTTGACAATCGGCAATACCGATACGGCAGTAAACATCAACAAATCACCGAAACAACTGAATTCTGTTCTGTCAAATGCCTATTCTCAGCAATTAGTCGGTATTGAAATCGTAGAAAAGGATATGCCAAAGATCGAAAGTCAGATTTATTGGACCAATAGAGATGGCGTTATTATTTCTTCATTGACCCAGCCGCTCCCCGAGTTAAATGATACAGCTGACGAGACAAATAAAATTAGCGGTCCCACTGTCATACTCGTTACCCACGAAAAAACGATAATAAGAACACAGATATTAAAATCGTGCGGCAATTTTAAGTTTGATCAGATCGCGTTACGCTATATTGACAGCAACAGAGTTAAATTTCAATCTTCAGGCAATCCTGATGACATTCCGTTGAATTCAAAAGAACCGTTGGTATTATCTGCACACTGGCACTTTTTCCCAGGAGCAGATTTTTCGGAAATTACTAAATTAGAAGAATTGATTAATGTTGAAGATTGGTATTGATTATTTTTTTATAATCGCAAATGCATTTGTCGTTGGGACGTTTTCCGTCTTTTGGCTGCGACAGCTATGGCGGGAGTCCGCTTATGAATGGAACATTTCACAGGAGCAATTATGTAATTGTAAAAAATGCCATTTAACCTTTATTTCAAAACGAATCGAAACAATTGTTGAATGTCCATCTTGCAATGAGGAATTTCGGATTAGACTAAAAAAATCACATAAAAGGATTCGCTATTAAATGGATGTACCCAAAAAAAACATTGTCATTCTGGATTTTGGTTCTCAATATACTCAACTCATTGCTCGACGCATTCGGGAATTAAAGGTCTACAGTTTTATCATTCGATTTAACACAAGCGCTGAAATAATAAAGTCGCTTGATCCATCAGGTATAATTTTAAGTGGTGGCCCTGCAAGTGTTTATAGCGAAGACGCGCCAACAATTGACCAGGAAATATTTAATCTGAATATCCCAATTTTAGGTATTTGTTATGGACTCCAACTCATGGTCAATGTTTTGGGTGGAAAAGTAGATTCTTCCAACAATAGAGAATTTGGTCATGCAGAATTAAAAATTAATGAGACTTCACCATTAATGCATGATCTTGGACATATGCAAAAAGTCTGGATGAGCCATTCTGATAAAGTTCTGTCAATCCCTCCCGGATTCGAATCAATCGCTGCAACTGAAAACACCAGGCATGCTGCGATCGTTGACAGCAGTAAGAAAATTTTTGGCATTCAATTTCACCCTGAAGTAGCGCATACGCCGTGTGGCGTGCAATTATTACATAATTTTGTATTTTCAGTGTGCGACTGCGTCGAAAACTGGTCCATGAGTTCATTCATAGAATCCACAGTAGTTGAAATTCAGTCAAAAGTAAAAAAAGACAAAGTCATTCTTGGCTTAAGTGGCGGCGTTGATTCTTCAGTCACCGCTTTATTGTTGCAGAAAGCAATTGGCGAAAATTTAATTTGTGTTTTTGTAAATAATGGGCTGCTCCGTTCTGGCGAGCCTGAATTTATCGAAGACGTATTTAGTAATCGGTTTTTACTCAATCTTCATGTTGAAGATGCAACCGATCGCTTTTTACAGAAATTGAAAGGCGTTACAGAACCTGAATCCAAACGAAAAATTATTGGACATGAATTTATTGAAGTATTTGATAATGTTGCCGAGCAGTACAGCGATGTAAGATACCTTGCACAGGGAACAACTTACCCGGATGTTATTGAAAGTGTTTCTATTAACGATAATCCAAGCGCGGTGATAAAAAGTCATCACAATGTAGGTGGGCTGCCTGAAACTATGGACTTGGATCTGATTGAACCTTTGCGAACCTTATTCAAAGATGAAGTAAGAGAGGTTGGTCGTCAGCTTGGCATACCGAAAGAATTAAATTGGCGGCAACCTTTTCCTGGACCGGGTCTTGCTGTAAGAATTATCGGCGAGGTAAAGAAAGAGGAATTGGACGTTCTGCGAAAAGCTGATAAAATTGTTCATGATGAAATGGTTAAGGCTGAATTTTATTACAAGGTATGGCAATCATTTGCGGTTTTATTACCGGTTCGAAGTGTTGGGGTTATGGGAGATGAACGTACATATGAAAATGCCATTGCGTTGCGAATTGTTGAAAGTTCCGATGGCATGACGGCTGACTGGGCACGACTGCCTTACGAATTATTATCAAAAATTTCCAACAGAATCATTAATGAAGTCCGTGGAATAAACCGCGTTTGCTATGACATCAGCTCAAAACCTCCAGGCACCATTGAGTGGGAGTAAGCCGATTTTAGTCCAGAACAGCTCCGTGTTTGAAACTGATGGAGTTAAAGGCTAAGTTGACAGACACGCGTCACTTCGGCTTCAGTAGTGATACCGTTTTTAACCTTTTCTTTTCCGCTCTCTAATAATCCAATCATGCCATTATCTTGCGCAATTTTATTCAGGACGGCATTGTCAGCGCCTTGACCCGTTGCTTTTCGAATATCTTCATCGATGGTTAAAAATTCAAATATTCCTACCCGTCCCCGATATCCTGAACCATTGCAATTTCGACAATTTTTAGTTAATGGCTCAACATCATTTGGATCTATTCCAGTTTGCTGAACTGTTCGCGTCTCCTTAATATCAGAAACAACACCTTTTCCATGACAATTCTTGCAAATCGTTCGCAGCAATCGTTGCGACATAACACCGACCAAGGCAGAAGATATCAGGAATGGTTCAACACCCATATCGGCCAATCGGCTAATGGCGCCTGTTGCATCATTTGTATGGAGCGTGCTTAACACCAGATGCCCTGTAAGAGCAGCATGAATAGCAATTTCCGCCGTTTCTTTATCGCGAATTTCACCGACTAAAATAATATCCGGGTCCTGACGAACGATTGACCGGAGACCATTTGCAAAAGATAGACCAATTGACGCCTTGACCTGTATTTGCGTGACGCCTTTCATTTGGTATTCTATCGGGTCTTCAATGGTTATGACTTTTTTCTCCTCAGTATCAAGCAAGTTCATTACGCAATACAGTGTGGTCGTTTTACCGCTTCCGGTTGGGCCGACCACCAGTATCATTCCATGAGGTTTTTTTACCAACTTTGTGAATGGCTTTTTGATGTAATCATCCATTCCGATGTTTTCTAATGTAAAAGAGGTAATATCTTTACGCAACAGTCGCAACACGATGCTTTCACCGTGCATTGAAGGCAGAGTGCTTATTCTGACGTCGATTTGTGCACGACCAATTTGTAGTTCTGTCCGACCATCTTGAGGCAACCTGCGTTCAGCGATATTGAGGCCGCCGATTAATTTTATTCGTGATGCAATTGCCGCGTATGATGACGCAGGCGGCGTCAATACAGTTTGTAAAACCCCGTCAACCCGGTACCGAATTGCCAGTTGTTCTTCCGATGGTTCAACATGAATATCACTGGCGCCCATCTCGATTGCCTGTGCAAACATGTCGTTCACGAGACGCACAATTGGCGCTTCCAGCGCCAGATCCCGCAATGCGGCTTCACTGGCGTCGCCATCGATATTAAATAACCCGTCGGCAATTTCTTCTTCAATCTGACTGTATAATGAATTAATTAATCGTTCAATTTGACTTCGTGGAGCGAAACAAAACGAGGCCCTTCGACTCAGCAAATGATCCCAGTGAAATGCGATGGTCGGAATTGAATAGGGCATGGCGACGACAATAACGACGGAATCAGAGTCCCATGACACCGGCAAGCACAACCAGTTGTTTAAGTATTCAAATGTTATGTCAGGAAAGCGGTCAACATTATCGAGCAATTCATCTTCAATGGCAGGCAATCCGGTCGCATTAACATAAGCCTGCATAATTTCATTTTCTGAAATTTTTCCCTGTGTGGAAAGGTCCCATTCATGGCGGGGTTCAAAATCTTTTAGACTTTCGTTTGCTTCAACGCATGTTTCTATATGCTCACGGATAGCGTCAATATATTGATCAACCGATTTGGTTAATAATCTAGGGCCGATATTTTCGGCGCTCTGTTGTTCACTGTCCTCTTCTAAATTCGTTTCAAGTTCTGAATTATCGTTATCGAGGTTTTCACTGCCGTTCATTATTTTTTCTCACCCTCTTCTATAATTTTGGTATCCAATGAGATACTACGAGAGTGAATTTCCTGTCGAATCGTATTCAGTGCATTTCGATATCTTTCCATCATTCCCCCAATGTCGGATTCTATATCGATAACATTAACAGTAATTATTAGTAACAATTCGGTGCGCGCATCTTTTATGTCTGAAAAGCTGAAAAACTTGCCTAAATATGGGATATCTCCAAGAATGGGTATTTTTCTCTCGATATTTGTATTATCATTCCTTATAAAACCACCGAGCATGACGGTAGCTCCATCTTTAATTATCATTGATGTTTCAATGACGCGACTCGTAATAATTGGAGACTGAATTGCAGCATTAGTGGATACAGGAAGGGCGTTAGATTCTTCTTGCCGAATATCCAGAGTAACCAGTTTTTTTGCCGTAATATGTGGAGTTACTGTCAAAATAGTACCTGTATCCTGATACTGGATGTTCTGATTGATACTTCCTGTGTTATTCGAATTATTATTTAATTGTTCGGTAATTATGGGCACGCTATTGCCAACATTAATAGATGCCTCTTCGTCACTGATCGCGATAAGCTGAGGCGACGATAACACCTTTGTGTTAGTCTCACCCGCTACTGCGCGGATTATTCCAAAAAAATCTCCTGGACCGGCAATGCTGCCGTCAGCATTTGACTTAAGTGCAAAATTATAGAGATCAGTAGCCGGTACCGTATTAGCCCCAATTAGGCTAGGATTTAAATTGTAATCAAAAAGTTCACCAAACGCTTTGGTTCCTGCAGCAAGCTTAAACCCAAACTGTGTATCTTCGTCTAGTTGAATTTCAGCAATGGTAACTTGAATCAGCACTTGCAGGGGAGGCGTGTCCAGTCGCTTCAATAACGCTTCGAGCATCAAATAAGCGCGTGGAGTGGTTCGAATGACAAGGCGATTGTGCGCCCCGTCTGCCAGTATGGTTACTGGGATATCAAAAACAGTGGCCGGTTTTTCATCACTTGATCGTGTTCGACGATTTGTAGAACTGGTTCTTTGCCGGCTTGATGTTGTTGATCGGTCGGTGCCTGTCGTTGTTGAAGTTGGAGTTGTACTTGTGGATCTGGAACGCGAAGAGGATGAGCTTGATGAATTAAAGAAAATACTGACGTTGTCGCTTAGATCTTCAGCATTATTATATTTCACATCGTAAAAGAATATCCGTTCTTCTTCAGAGGATTCTTCGCTATCAAGGATCTTAACCCAGCGTTTCACCTCATCAAGCACCTCCATTGTCGGTGCAGCTGCGATTAATACCTGCAAACGCGCGAGTTCTATAATCTTGACGCTGTGCCCATCTCCTTTTTCCGACGTGGTCACAGAAAACCCTAGGATCGGTAATATTTGCTTCAACTCTTCTAAAATAACCTCTGACTCTACGTAGTTGCATTTAATGCTTATTTGCGGCCAATCTGTTTCCCCCATAACGTCAAGTTTATTTATTAATTCTCTGAGCTTCACCATATTTGGCGGAGCCTCAATGATTAGTAAACTATTTAAGTATTGTATCGGACTGACCGTTGCGCCAGCCGTTATAAAGGGTTTAATTAAATTAGAAATATCTGCTGCCGTCGTATTAAAAAGTTTTACAATTTCAACATGGACGTTGGGAATTGGATCATGTTTTGCAAAAACGCGTCGCTCCTGAGGCATTTTATTAAACGGTAGAATATTAATAAAGCCATGATGCTTTGATGCATACGACCCGGATATCCATAAAATATGTTCGAATAATTCCCATGCTTCCCGTCGGGTCATTTGAGTGTCAATTGTCATCGTAACCGATCCAGACACTCCGGGATCAATATAATATTGAAAATCTAGCGTTAGAGAAAACATTTGTACAACGTTTACTAGGCTTTCTGCGTCAAAATTAAACTTAACCTCAAGTTTTGCCATTGGATTTTCGATATCTTTGGTCATATCCATTGGTAAACTATAGGCGTCTGTTTGCGGTAACGATAATGACTTGGCATCTGGAATTCTCTCAGGCAGATTCGGTGCGTTCTCATCATTTGCCTTCATGGTCGATGCCAGCATATCCATCGTTTCAGTTAAAGATTTTATGTCTGTTTTTTTCACTGAATGATCAGTATTCATCGTCGAATTTGCCGGCAAATTGGGCTCCGGGCTGGGTAACGTTGGTGGAGAAGGCTGGGATGTTGCTTCTGGCAGAGCAGGCATCTTGGCGACATGAGTTTCTAAATTCTGCTTTTGTTTACCGATAATCTGAGTTGAAGTCTCAACATTAAGGATGCGGATTTCATACTTCTTTTTAATTTTGGCCAGTTTTTTTCTAAGTTTCGCTACTTTTTTCGATATCAATCTGGCATTTTTCTTAGCAACAGTTAACTCTTTCTTTGCTGCTTTTAGCTGGGAAGCATTGTCGAGACGACTCATATCACTTGTTTTTTCAGTAATAATACGCAGGGCTTCCTGTAATTGGGCTTGTTGATCATCAAGCTGTATTTGTACGCGTTTCATTTTAAGTTCGCTCTTTTTGCTTTTCGGGTCGTTGCTCGCATTGTTCCTCATTTTTTCAGATTTAGCTGTGGCATCTGACTTTTTCAATGAAGGCCCATTTTTTGCATTCACAGAATCCGTTGTTTGGCAACCCGAGATGAATATCATATGCAGAGCGATAATTATAAACCAGGCTGAATATGCTCGCTTATTCAATGTAATTTTTTGTTTAGCCATTGATCGTTTGATCTCCTTCAGTTTTAATTCGTGTTATAACCTCGTTGCAGTGCAATGATTTATTCATTATCTTCTGGTTGGTCTTGGGTATTGACTTTTGCGCCGTTCCTGGCTGTTGACAGTGGTATTTGTTCGACTCTGGTTTGAGACAGGTTGCTGCACTCCTCGGTTAAATGCCGGTGGAGGCGGCGGAGGCGGCGGAGGTGGAATCGATTTCTTTGCAGTGTCTTTATTCTCTATTTTCTTTGGCGGTTTCTTATCTTTTGTTTTCGCCTGTTCGATCTTTTTCCTTGCCGCTAAATCTTTTTTTGATTTGTTATCAACTTCTTTTTTAGCGACTTGCCGACGTTTCTCACTACTTTCATCACTTTTATCGAGTCTCAATGTCAGCTCTTGATCCCCTTTCTTAATCATGACGTAGTCAATACTAATCTCATTGAGTTTAAATCCGGTTTCTCCGACGGAATCGCCCAACATATAAACTTTTTGATTCTTATCTTTTGCCGATGCCTTTGCACCTCGTCTCCCTGCATTTTTGCGTCGGTTGTTTGTTCGCGTATTTCTTCGTTGTTTCCGCCGCTTATTCGCTCCTTTTATGACGCGAATGCTGGCACAGGACTTATTTGCAACCTGAGCAATGCTCATTAATTCGAAATGCTCGTTCACTTGTTCTGGTTCTTTGATATCCAGGTCGTCAATGATGCTTTCTTCAAAAGATCGATCGGGATGAAATAAATTTTTCTCCCATAAAATGTCGCTTTCCTGTCGGCTGAGTTTGGAAATCTGATCATGGGATTCATCCGCTAAATTGCTCATCTGAGAATTTACGGCAGCAGGCAAGCTGGCCACTGAATTCGAATCGGCAGGAATGGTTGGATTTACCAAATTGCGTGTTAAGAAAACTGCTGCAATAGTTAAGGATATATTGATAATAATTAAAAATTTACCCATTATAATTGTTTCCCTGTCAAGTAATTTTCCACTGTAGATTCCATGATAAACGCACGAATTTTTCCTGAAATATTGACTGCGGTTGGATCCTTGGTTCTATTGGGACGAATGACGCAGTTATGCCATATTAACAGGGGATGTTCGTTTTCAATATTTTGTAAAAAATCACTCACGCTTTTAATTGAAGTCGTACTGCTAATCGTGATGTCAATTGCACGAATATTATCGCTTACATCAACGATTTTTGGTGCGCCAACCTTATTTAAAATCACCCCATTTTTTTTGCCCAGACGTTCAATTTTTTGTTGAATTTCGTTCGTTGGTATTTCATCCGTTGACTGCCAGTAGCGGCTAACCATCCCTCTTAACTTTTCCTTTTTTTCTTTTCGTTTCTTAATCAATTTTTCCATGTTGGTCAGTTCTGCTTTTAATTGCTTAATCTTTTGCTTTTGCTCCTTAATAAGTTTTGGCGTTGGAATGATTAGATTATCAATATTCATAAACTTCACGCCATAGCATAGAACCAAAACAATAATGAGGGCATAATACCCTTTTTGGCGACCGGTTATTTTACTATTAGACATTAATTTTCCTGTTCTGCATCGGAGTCATTGTAGGTATTTTAGAGATTGTTTTTTTTATCAGGAAGCTCAGGATTTTCTGAATCAAGTTCATCAACGGCTGATTCTGCCTCATCTTCTGATATCATCCTGCAATTAATGGTATAATTAATCGTACCATCGGCAAGTTGCCGTTTCCTCATGGTTATATCTGAGAGAATTTGAGATTGTTGAAGCGCCTCAGTTATATCAGAATCTTCAGACTCGGTTCTTAACTCAACTCGCAATTCATTAATATCCCAATTAAAATTTGAGGACCATAATTCGTCGTTAGTCAACGTGGTCACTTCGATCAACGAACTTGCCATGGAAAACAATGTTTTATCAAGTTCGACTAACTCAGTTTCTAAATTATCTCCAAATAAAGTGTCTTCATCAGAAAATTGCACTTTATCAACCTTATCTTTTATACGTCGATACTCAGCATTGAGTTCATTATATTCCTGATAATGGTCATAAAATATGGAACTTATAAAAATGCCAGATAGAAAGAATAAATAGACTGCGAGCGCCATAAAATAGATTTTATGAGCCCGGTTTCGTTTCGGTCGCAGTTCTAAAGGTGTAGGCAACCACTGTTTCCGGTCTGAGTAAAATGCGTCACTAACACCGTATATACCTAATATTATCGATGTTGTGAATGTTTTTTGGATTTCAGTTGATAACTCAGCGACTCCACCAATATCCAGATTGTCAAGTTTAAGGGGATCTTCACCAAGTCCAAAAATGTCAACATAATCCTGATTAGATGGTAGATTGATAATTTCCCGCTCCCCCCCAGGTTTGGATTGCAATATAAACGGTTCGTTTCCATTGGTGTTTTCCAAGCAGACGTCGGTATCTGTAATTGCTGGGTCGAGAACCGCAATTGCCGGTATAATTATATCAACGCCATTGCTAATTGCGCTTGAGGCAGAAATCCAGGATTCCCAATCGGTTTGTGAGAAATAAACGATGCGTATGAGATAGTGCTCTGTATTTTCAATTTCCCCAACAATTCTATATCCCCATTGAACTTCGTCTATTGGAATTGGAGTGTATTTTGCTAATTCGAAATATAGGGCATTCCTAAGGTCACTAGCATTGATTTTTGGCATTTTCAGGTCAAAAAAACATGACTTACTAAAATTACCGCCGACTACGGCGGTTGTTTCTCCGCCTAGATTCAAAGAAATATACCCGTTTTCCAATAACTGTGCGGGGGATTGATTTCCGGTTTTTCTCCCCTGCCAGTGGCTTTTTATTTCAAATTGGTTTCCCTTTCGTTCAATCAATACACCTCTGAAAATACCACAATTATCCCAGGAAAATGCGGCACATGTCGAGCTTTGAAATAATGACATAAATAAAAACCTATTCGGTTACAATAATAATGATGGTTGAAACAGAAATTACAACGACTCGACTTAATGTTAGCCTGCATCCGGCAAAAGCAATCACTACGAAACATCACATCAAGTTGTCGCTTGCGACGTTATTCGGATTCAAAACAGGTCACTATTTCTGCACGCGAATAAAATTCATAGCTCACTTCTCTCCGCTGTTTCGGCATCCTGCGCTTTGCGGGATGTTGACTCTCATAACAAAAATTTATGAATAATACAAGCTAGCCTGAATAATTCATCAGTATTCTGCTGCGAGCCCTAATCTCTGCTCAAATAAGCCGATTAGCTCACAACACATCTCAGTGAATGAAAATTCACTTTCGCCGTGAAAATTTCTCTAATCAATT
>WLWI01003718.1_pt1 | contig 13069 bp, 8 predicted proteins | sample 6701501 | NCBI WGS metagenome assembly WLWI01 (sample SAMN12718690, study PRJNA515312) | sponge metagenome | isolation source: marine sponge | host: Mycale hentscheli | place: New Zealand: South Island, Marlborough, Capsize Point | collected 2014-11-01
GCGTATGCTGGCAATCTTATACCATACGAAAGCCCCCCCCCCCCCCCCCCCCCCCCCCCAGAAGATTTTGTCCCCTCTAGAAGTCCTTCTGTATTAACATTATGGCTATGCAACATAAATTGACTTACTTTAGCATGTTCATAAGTACTCTTGTACAGCTTAAAAAGTTCAAGTGTAGAAGTTTTAACTGTGGTGTCTCTGTATGCACAAGTGTAGCAATCTGATGAAATATGTCTTGGGTGGTTGAGAAGCATAGAGTTTGTCTAATATCTCTACTTTAGATAATAACTAACTATCAAGTACCCTGCCACACAGTGGCACTTGACGTACCAACTTCAGCAAATTGGGAATGTAGTAGCATAAGGTATTTTTATCCATTGTATTATCCTCTACCACTTAGTTTAATTACATCCATTTCTCTCTCCCACTCTCCTTCTTCCTAAGCCATAGCTTTTCTTATTTCTTTCTCAGCTTTCTTCTTGACTCCTGAATTCTCTTCTCCTCCTTCTATCTCTCCTGCTTCTCCAGTATCTCTGTCCTTTTAATCGCCTTCAATTTCTTAATCGCATGCCTTCTACTGAATTCCAGTGAATTATTCGTGGATACACACACCCTCGGCCATTGTCATCACTGACACACAAGCGATTCTATCTACTTTAGTAGCAGTTGTAGTAGATGTTTTGTGTATGTGTTAAAAGAAATGTGTATGGCATTATCATTTCTTGGCCATTAGGTGCCACCCCATTGCTGTGATTCAGGCTTATTTCTAGTCTTAACTAGCAGGAAAAAAAAACACCTTTAGTGGACAAATTTTGTTATTTTGTTGTTGGGTTATTTTTGTTTGATTGATTTTTACACACTCGTCATTGTTTATAATTGTCATCCACCTAAGATTCTTCTAAGGTGCCGCATTTTTGAGCTCAAAATTATAGCTTGTTACTTCAGCAACTACGCTTATTGTCAAGTACTGGACATCGCTCACTAAAAGTCTTGTGAACATATCAAAGAGCAACGTCGGAACAACGCCTGGCTGCTGTGAATGGGCTATCGACTGATAAAAACATTGCTTTTCAAGAAACATCAAAATGTAAATAGTACAAAACAATAGCACTCCATTGCAATACATATTCAGCATACAGCTCCATCCTACCACAACTGCACCTTCAGTATTAATTGCAGCGACAAAACACATGTATTATTGTAAATAACGGTGGCTATATCAGATTTATAGTCTGTTCTTTAATAAATGTTTCTGGCACTACAACTTGGAACAACTCTGAAGCTCTAGTAGCTTGCAATGAGTGATTGTTTTTGTGACCTGAATGCCAGCTTCACTATACATGGTTTTAAACAGGGAAGAGAGAGAATTTTTTCTGTACTGGTACGAACCAGAGCTTATCAGGATCAGTTGGGATGGTTGGCAACCATAATCATAAAAACAGTCCTTTTCCAAGCATCAAGAGGAAGCTTTCAGTACAAATCTGAAATACGAATGTGGCACCTGTCGCCAGAACTTGAATTGAAAAAAAAAGAAAGGGGGAACAGTTTTGGCTTCCTTCTTGAAGTTAGCTAGACCATCTGGAATAAAGAAGGGGAAATGACTTTATTATCTGTGACAATTTAAGGTTTTGATGTTCTTAGCCCCCTCGAATAAAAAAATTCCATTTATTAAGATAAAATACGGCTCTAAGAAGTGCTTTAGAATTGTCCACGCCCATATCATTAGTCACCCAAAGTTGTGGTTTTCTTCTTCTTTAGAAATAACTTCAGTGTGCATAGTGACATTAGCTATACCTTCCTTCTGTCTTTCAATAGATTGTCCAAAAATAGCATGAACAGACTTGAACTTAGTACCATTCTTTTCCAAAAAATTAGGAACTTTGGGTTAATCTGTCGAATGTGGTGAAGAATTCCTGACACACAACAGCTGGTATACGGTTTTAGAGAATTCGATTAGCTTATTATAGTTCTCCTAGTTTCTAAAACGTACCGAACTAATCAAAATTCCATTTCCTCCTCCGTTCCATTAATTAATATGTTTTCAGGAACTTTTGTGTGTGGAAAAAGACTATTTCTAGTCATTCTCCAAGAATCATAATTGTGAATAGCTCATTGTGTAGAATAAAGTAGTTGTTTTTTTGTTTGTTTTTTAATCTTTTTGTTTTGAAATCAAATTATGTTTTTTTACTGTATGTGTCATATTAGTAGAGTCATCTGAAGTCATTCCTTTCCAGCTCACTTCCATCAGAAAAAAACAAACAAAAAAATTAAGAACAGAACCTGCATCGGTGTCTATGTCCTTAGGCTGTAAAATAGATAAGCATTGGTTTGTACTGCAATACACAAACCCTCGCAACTTGGGCTCAGCAAACATCTGTTAAAAATCATTTCAAGCCTTTAACATTTACACACAGACAGTTGCTACTTACGACGATACAAAGAAAGAAGCAAACAACAGAGTGAAGGGAACGCCTCTAGGTTAAAACAGATCAGCTCTGCAGTTGCAACAGCAGTACAAGCCCGCAGGCTACTCTCCTTGCAAATTTCTCTATCTCTACATCGTTTCAGGGCCTAGAAGGCCGTTGTCTTCGAGATCCGTTGTTGAATGATTGAATGACTGACACACAGACAGAATGACTACTGTAACCCTCTGGGCGCATGCGCGCTGAGGGTTTTAACTTTGTTTTTAAGAACATTTCAAGGGGGGGGGGCAAAATAATGCATGTAAAATGTGGTTAATAATTAGGCAGCATTAGGCTTGACATGAACGTGTTACCACACACAATTTTGACACCAGCTAGGCTTGCATCTGAAACTTTGGAACCACCAAAACATCTTATCTTTCCAAAGCTTGAAACATTTAAGATTTCAAACACATTCTTTACATAAAAGGAAATTTTTATTTACTGTTCTTTAGGGTTGTTTATAGCTTCAATGATGTTTTCTCCCAGAATTACCCCATATTTTTCCTTCTTACAATTTGTGGGTAACTGGATTCAACAAACAGTAACTAATAATTTGTGCGCTTGTATGCTCTTTAAATACCAGAACAGAGTTTATATCTGGTGTCTAGCTAGGAGCCTGCCTGACTTTCAGGTGAGACTGCTCTTGGTTTTAATAGTACATCACCACTGTAAGACCAGCAACATTTGTGGCTAGTTTGGAGCCAGGTTGTTTTAAAACGGGCTGGCCTGTTTTAAACAGCCAGGCATAACCCAGAGCCAAGTGTGATCAATCTGTATAATGATGATACCGAGAAAAAAAATTCTGACCATAAAGCAATTATAGTAAATTTTCACAATATCTAGACTCTTACTCTTGATCGTTGTTTTACTTGTTTTGATTTATATTTTTATAGTCAGTTTTTAATAGCTCAATATTTTTTTAGTACATCTTTACTATAATGTTAAGGGATTTTTATATTATAAATTAAAAGATCCTTTGTTAAAACCTAGTAAAGCTTGGAGCAGGAGAAAAAGTGGGTGTGGTTAACTAATAATTAGTGTAATAAGTTTAATTGGGCGAATAGCTAACTGAAGTTTCTCATAGACAGTAGATAGTAAACTATAAAAAATTAAACGCACTGCAGTGTGTTTACTGGCATGTTTTTCTTCTGCTAGGTGGACTGGAACATGTGACTCTGGTTGACTTAGTATGTAGAGTGAGTTGTCTTCTGCCACAAAAACAAATGATTTTACTCGTTTGAATTTTCAATTCTGATATTTGCCACCAGCTGCTAGCTTAACATTAATTACTACATTTAGTGGTATTATAATAGCTTCAATAATAATCACAACTCATTTCTTCATGCTTGTGACATTGCTATCTTACATGCTTTAACTGTAATTATATTAAACATGTTGAATATCTTCACATTATGTGGGATATCTTCACATCATGTAGGATGGACTCTGACTCTCCCACAGAACAAACTCCTGTTCAACTTTTGCTGGCAGCAATGCATGGCACTCATAAATTGGCCCACTTTTATTGAGCTAATATGTGAATATGGTTTGTTTGAAAGATATTCATAGCTGTCTGGCAGAGAGGTGATTATGAGGCAGGAAGTGATTCTGCAGATAAATAAGCTGAACTCTGAAGACTGGCTCACTTCTGAGAAATACTGACTGGATTCAAGATTTTCTTGTCACTTTTATAAAGGTAATTTATAAAGTGTAGAATAAGTATAAGAGAGTGTACTAATGTGAATTGCATTAAATTTAGCTAAATCTTATCTATAAGTGACCTTCACAAACAAGATGGATTATAATTCTATGACTTGATTTTGTTTTGTAGTATCGCTGTCTTATTTTATATTTTAGTAGTTGAATAAGTAGTACATAATAGACCCTTTTCATTTGATTCCTATTACCAATGTGGTAATTCTGAATTGTGAAATAACGCTATATATTGGAGTTAAAATGTTATTAGATGTACCACTATTATGCTTTGTGCAATCTTTTTTTTTGTTTTCAGACTTTTTTAAACATAAGAATGGATACATTGACACCACCATTTTCACTCTGTCGTGAACATAATCATGACGTTGAAAGAATAGATTTAGAAGCAAGTAAACTTGAAATAATTCACACTTTTGATAGACTATTACCACAAATAAGACGCATTTCATCGGATACCTATTATCAAAAAATCAAGGTAGCCAAGGAGATGCTGTACGAACACTTCAATTTTCGTGACTTTACAAGAACAAAAAGAATAGGCTCATGGAATTTAAAGCATGTCACAAATAGCATAGAAAATAACTACAAACTAGATCGTATATGCAGAATAATTATCCAATATAGATTTGATATCATAGCTGTGCAGGAAATTAACCATGAGACAGTAATGGCATTAGTACACAGGTTGAATGATGATGGAGCTAGGAGAGATTGGGATTATATGAGTGCAAATGAAGCTAAAATTTCAGGTAAATTTCTGTATAGATGTATTCCTTGGATAAATAATAATCAACAGCTCACAATACATAGAAATAGCATATATTGCAGGAAGCCTGTGTCAGCAGAGTTTGTTACCATTACAAATGATTGGAGGTTCAATCTTGTAAATTTTCACTTAAGACAACGAAAAACAAAAGATAAAAAAATTCAAAATGACCATGAAGTAGCTGGATTGACAGAATATTTTGTCGATACTCATTTAAATGATGCTGGTGACTTGATTCTGCTAGGAGATTTCAATTGCATCCCAAACAGTGCTGCACTTGCTAGTCGTGGATATAGTAATATATTTAGTGTGAAAGAATACACTAACACTTTATTATTTGACACTTACGATAATATTATAATACCTCACAAATTGCATCCTCGCTGTGTTGATCGTGGCATCTGTGGGACATCTCTTAAGAGACGACACTCCATTGCTGGAGAACAATACGCTATTGAAGGTGTAAAAGGTGTTGAAGGAATTTCTGATCATTTGCCCATATGGGCTGATTTTGTTTATTAGTTTTCATCAATACTGTCACACCTTACTGAAGTACTGACCAAGCATCCACACATTCTTGTGTTATATTCTTATTGTGTTATATAATTATTTCTTATTTGGAAACCAGGCTTTATAATTAAAAGTACTAGTCTCATTTTATGGATTATCTACCACACCAACTACTTAACACTTGACATAACACTAGATGTACGATACGAACATGCATTTATTCTAATTGTAAGGTACTTGGTGCTATTATATTAATTAGATGATTTATTAACATAGATATGTATGGCAAGCAAACCTGGACTTGTTATGAAAGAAAGTGCCTAGATTCCAATTACCACTGCAATTGATATTAAATTGAAACGTTATTTGTTTGCATTTGCCTTACTAGTCGCAAAAGATTATCATTAACTCTGAGCACTCTGCTACAAATAAAAATAGAAAATGAATAGACAATCAGATCCACTTAGCTACACACTAATTAAGCACTTGGGCTATAATCACACACACACACACACATACACACACACACTGATGAGCCAGCTAGTGTAAATCAACATTCGCCACGTTTTTTTTTCCTCTTCATTCCAAGTAAATCCTAATTAATGTTGAAGGTAAGTGGAGCCCTGTAGCACATGCTCAGGCTCCTATCATTTTGTGTGTTTGTGTGTCCACGCATGTGTGTGCTTTACTCTAAGTATAAAGTATATCATATTTGAATATCTCCACATTGTGTGGGGTAGACTCTGACTCTCTCACAGAACATAAATTCACACCTTCTTATCAATATTTGAATCACACGCACACACACACACACACACAGCATCCTACACTAATTATATTCATGATATGTAAACCCACACCACCCACAGCCATGAATGCCATCAGTGAGATTGAGAGGCGTACATGTTATGCAAACTCTCCGATGCATATTTACAATGACACTGCAGTTATATAACCGAACTTATCTTTCATGCTCGTTTTCCATTTTTGTGAATATGGTGACCTGATTACATGTACCATGTCCACAAGGGAAGCATATAGCACACCAAAAATAATCATACAAACAAAATTCATACATCTCAATGTACTGTGTGAATGTATATACTCATCAAGTAAATATACAAAATGCCATTTAATTTATCACATTCAAATAGCAAGTATTATTGATTCAAAAAAATGTGAATTTTTCATCCAAAGTCCTCCTGTGTCAATGAGGACTTCAACAAGAAGTTGAAATGTATAATTAAGTTTCAGTAGAATACCACAAAACCCGCCCGTAACTCGATCCAATTTACTCTCCTCGGAACAGACTATTGTAAGCAAGCACAATTTGAACACGTACCAATTAACAGTGTAGCGGACAATTTACCACAAAGAGCTTTCACCAGAAGCAGTGTAGATAATTAATAATTTTTATTCACTTTCTAAAAAATATTACTAAACAACAATATAAAATCATAATTCCATAAGCAGGGCCATAATCAAATACAATATATAGAATGAACAAAATCAAAGGTTCTGAAGAAGCATATACGTAAGATTTGGCTAGATTCGTAAATCTCTAGTTGTAGCATAAGAATTTTGTGAATTATAGAAAAAAATTACATTTAAAATGACACTGTTCACAATTTCTTTCTCAGCCTTCTTGTACTCGTCAGATGTATTTATAGACTTTATAAAAGAATAATACAGAATTAAAATTATTTGGTCACCACTTATGCTACAACTAGAGATTTACGAATCTAGCCAAATCTTACGTATATGCAATAATTGCTTTTGAAAATAACATCACTGCTACTCACCAAACTCAAGTTTAGTTGCTGTACTGTATACAATCATGTTTTTGTCAGTGACTTGGATATTCGTTACCAATATTTGACTAAACTGCACCTATCATACACGACAGTTCCTATCAATGCCAGTAAGGCAGTTTCAGCATAAATTAGCACTCAATCAAATTCAAACTAATCTATTGACTCTCTGCTTTAGATTAAGTATAGAGACAATAAAGGCTCTCACATGAATTTTATAATTATTCATTTCTTATATACTCTAATATAATTTTTTAACAATCATAAGTTGAATTGTATTAACCTTATAGGCACTTGTAACTGTCCTTCTATGACATACGAAAAGAAGTAGTGCACGCACACACACACACACATACACATACACACACACACACACTGAAACCATCTCTCTTTGACGCTAGATTGCTCCCCATTAAAAGATAGAATATCTTCACATTGTGTGAGGTAGACTCTGACTCTCTCATAGAACATAAATTCGTACCTCCTTATCAAGATCATCAAATGTTTAAATCACACCTGCAGACATAAAAACTTTTATCTCCCACTAAGTATATTCACGGTATGTAAAACCACACCACTCGTTGGCACTTACCCTACTGTAAAAGTAATGCATGTAACAAGCCTGTTACCCCAGCTTCATGTATGTACAAAAACATGCATGTAACCATCATGTGTTGTGTCTGAGTAACACGCATGTTCAGTTCGGTCCTTCATGTGTGTAGCACATGAACTGAAAACGTGCACATGTTACTAGAAAAGTGTCATGCATGTTGCAATGCATGTGTCTAGAACTACATGTAGTGTGAGCTTGTTCGAAGTTTCAGGTAATTAAAAGCAAAATCAAACTAAACAAAATATAAATTTAACACAGTCACTTTTTCATACATTACTTGCTTTTGCTGCCGTCAACACTATTCTCTTATATGTAAAGAAATTGACCAGTTATCAAGAAGGATTAATATACACTTGATGGTTACAAAACGCGAATATATAAGAATTGGCTCATGGACCAACACAATACAGAAAATGCCATTTTGATTTACAGAAAATGAGCCCACTAACACAAATAAAACACATACTTATGATAATATTATACTTCCTGAAGAAATGAAGGAAGAATGTTTGCATCACGAGGTCGGAAATATTTACGATAAAGATGGCAATTTGTTGACAAAGTATAGTGATGCTAAAAAGACAAGTGATCACTTACCCATTTGGGTTGACATTCCTTTCATTGCTTTTAACAATTAGTAACAAACACCATAAATATCATTTAATAGCCAACAATAATAATTATAAAAAAGAATTGCATTTTTGTAAGTTATATATTTTGTATCTTTTATAAATTTAGTAAATTATTTGAAGGATATTTTTTTATTGAACACATCACAATTTTTCAGTGTATTTTAATTTTTATTGAAAAAATATTTATCATCTAATGTTGGCCAAGATTTAACACTTTTTAATATAATAAACTTTTTAATAGACATTAAAGCACATGCTCAGGTAAACATGTGCGTGTTTGTGTGGAGGGGTATTGCTGTGTGTTTGTGTAAGTAATTTTTAACACCTTGAATACTGTTTGGACTTCTTGAATTCTTCATGAATTGTGTGGGGTAGACTCTGGCTGTCAAAAACATAAAAACATAAGATTTTTAACATCTGAAAACACCTGCAGACATGATGTGCCTCCCCACTAATTGTATTCATGACATCTCAACCCACATACCACTCTACAGCCCTCTATAGACCACAATCACTTTATAGCTCTGTAAATACAATCTACAAATTACTAATAGTCTCAAAGGAGCAATTCGACTGGAATTATACCATACTCCCCCACAAACATTCAACATGGTCATGTTTATCACTATTCACTATACTAAATTTGTTAAAATAATGTGTCTTTGTTTTAATACACACCTACCATCCAATACATGCTTACTGATCCATCCCTCCTCTCCCACCTACATTCTAATTTATGGGATATTCAACACATGAAAAAATTGAATAGGGTTGTAAACATGACTATGCTGGAAATATATATAATATAAAAGACCAGGTATTACCAACATCCATTGCAAAAAAAATCTCCTTCTTATTTGATGAATTTACTTACAGCACTCTTGCTCATACTAATTCAGTCGGTTAGTTGATGTGGCAATTGCAAATCTTATTTTGTCTTTTCAATATTGGAACTGTTAGTACTTCTTCAGGCTGATCACATCTGTACCAATAACTCAATGATAGATAATTTCGTTATCATTATTACTCAACGAAAACGTGCTGTCAATTTCCTACATGTGAGACATATTAGCTAATTATGAGTTAAAAGAGATAATATTGCATAATATTGAAAGATCTTGATAAGGAGGTGTGAATTTATGTTCTGTGAGATAGCCTGAGTCTACATCACACAATATGAAGATATTCAACACGGCTAATTGGAATTATAACATTAAGGGCACGCAGCATTGCCTCCCCCCCCCCCCCCCCCCCCCCCATCCCACCCACAGACAAATACACCATGACCTGAGCACGTGCCAGTGGGACCATTCCATTCAACATGTATTGATAACTTAAATAATCTATTCATGATGTATCAATCAATTACAATATTTTATTATATTATAAATATAAAGCATAAAAACCCACTATAATCTATCTTATTTTGACAATATTTGTACCCTATTTTGATATTATTGAGATGTTATATTTGAATTACTTTCTTCATTGCTATTAAATTATCTAGCAGGCCCAAGATAGAAGCATTTTGAGATCACAATATCCAAGGCAATTAATTGGCGGACAAAAAGCTACTTATTCTGAACAACTGTTACCAACTCTACAAATTAGACACCAGTTGTCTGTGACAGCTGACTACCTCTAATATGCCCCACCCCCTTCCCACCCCCAAAATAAATTATTTTAAAATGCAAACTTATGATGCATATTCATCACAGATTAAATATCAGTTGTTTCTACTATGTTGTACTTTTTGCTACAAAATAGCAAAGCCACAGAGATGATGTGTGAGCACCACCATAAATTCCATTTTACCAAATTGAATGGTCATTGCACCCCAACACGGAATGTCTAATAGTGTAAAGAAACTGGAGAAGTATATATAAATATGAGAAACTAGCCAAAACAAGAGTGGGAGAGAGAGACATGAAAAGGTTAGCCATCATCAGTGGAACATGCCAATATCATCTAGATAATTGAAGATATTCCCCTCACACACACACACACACACACACACACATAAAAACACAAATTATCTGAGCGTGATATATGACAAGACTATTCTATTCAGCATGTTTGCTTTGTTTTGTTTTTGTTTTTTAATGCAGCTTTTTTTAACGTAAAACATTTTAGGATATAATTTTGTCACTTCCACTCCTTTTCTCCAGACTCGATACCCTCCTCGATAATTAAAAACAAAAACAAAAAACAAAAAGAACAAAAACAAAAAACAACAACAACAGCAAAGAAACAACAACAACAACAACAAACAACAAAAACAAAAAAACTCCATACAAAATGACTTGACATAAAGTACAGGTGTTGCTTTTGTTGCATACCAATAAACAATCATATTGAATGAAAACATTCCTCAGGGTGATATGGCTAGATATTTCACTCTCAGCTTCATTTCACTCGGCCTCTGGCTCGTCAAAATAAAGATGAGAGAAAACTCAAAGCTACACCTCAGTAGAATTATGAGGAACCATGTAAGATATTCCTAGTAGTTTCTCTTCTGTGCAAAACCCAAGTTTAGTGTCTAGCACCATACTTTAATGGAGCAAGTTGAACACAGTAGGTTGGGGTGGGGGAAAGGGCCAAATTTATTAGCGGCATCCATGTATAACTCATGCTAGAATGTTGACAGCTGCATTTTAGCTTTACTATACTTGCCTGCAACTGTATTACAGGCAACACATGTTACAATTTTTTTCCTCTTTTGGATAAAAGCTATCTGCTGCAGCTATGTAGCTTATAAAGAGATGAAAGTGGAGGGGTGAGGCCACCACAAATAAAAATAAATATGGGTCTGCTTCTTTCATCCAAATTTTGTGGAGAATTCTAAAAATGAAAAAATTTCACCCGATTCAAACTGAAATAAAAAAGTAAACAATTTTTTTCTACACCCCTGGCTACATTCATAATATACTACAAAATGGGTCAACTGAGGTGATGTTGGCTGTCTATGCTGTGCGCAAATCACCCGTCAGGATATACAGTAAGCTTACCTTCCAACAATCCTGTTGTTCACATTGTGATATGTATTGTAAAAATAAAAAGCAATTGACTTCTATCTTTAGTCATGGTTTGAACATTATTTTGCAATAAATAATGTTGGTGGCTGTTGTGTGTCTGTGAGTGGTGTGTGGGTTAGGATGTCATGAATACAATTAGTGTGGTTGGCCTCAGCAGGCTTTTTCAAATATTTGAAAGATCTTGATAAAGATTTCATGAATGTCATTTCAGCTTGAGCCACAGTCTACCTCACATAAGTATGAGGGTATTCAACGTCTTACACATGCGCACAATAGTGTGGATTTGAAGCATCCACACATCAGCACAACAGTGCTGGATGAATAATTATGAAATGTAAACTTAAATATGTTTTATAATAGTTCTTAATATTTACAATTGAATGTACAACAAGTACCTGCAGTGCCTATAATGATGCTGTAGTAATTGTTAATCTTTGGTCCCGCCTCCATTTGTCCAACCTATCCCATAGCAGTATTATTAATTTGGTGTTCTGATTTTGGAGATAACTGACAATATTAACCATTACTTTGTGTATGAACTTACTCAGAATGACAATTCAAAACCTTCTATTGTGCTACTTTTTTTAAAGTTTCTGATAATTTTTGAGAAAATGCAGAGTTCAGCTCTGTATAATTATTAGATTTTATGGGTAATGCTTCCTGTCATCAAACGTACCCTCGTCAGCAAATAATGTCTTGCTGCCCATGTAGTTTTGCTAATGCTGGACAAACAAACTTATTGAAGCTAAAATGTGAAATGTTGTGCTTCAAGTTGCTAGCAAACCAGTTCTACTCTGCCATTAACAGGTTAATTAATATTTGTGAATTTCAAGGCTCACATGCATTTTGTATAAAGTTTCACAAAGTAATGTATAACACTAATTATAAAACTGAGAGCTACTTTATGAGGAAAGTGAGTGCATCATTATACACAGAATAAGTACACAACATTAGCAGAGAATTATTCATTACGTAGTTGCATAATTATAAAAGCTGATATCAGTTAATTTTCATCATTTAATTGATTGTAATTCTTAATTTGTATTAAATTAGTTGTCATATTAAAATACTAAAGAGAGTGCAGCCATTATACCATATGTGGAAGCATTCACTTGTTTTTGAGATGACACTAACTACTTCTCTAAGAGTTAGATTTGCATGTCTGCCTCACACTAGGGATGCCACACATAGCGGTTGCTATGGATCAAGCGATAAGTTCAAAGTCATTATGAATTCATCAATTGAACTATTAATATGATTGTGGCTAGAGATGTCATGAATACAATTAGTGTGCTCGAACTGCTTTCTCTGCAGGTGTTCTTCAAATGTTTGAAAAATCTTGATAAGGAGGTGTGAATTTACGTTCTGCGAAAGAGTCAGAGTCTACCTCACACAATGTGAAGATATTCAACAAGTTTAATTGGAATTATAACATTAAAAGCACACAGCATTGGCCGACGCCTCGCCCCCGCACAATCCGTCAGCGCAGACCACGACACCGACCCCCCACAGAACCTACCC
>WLWI01003721.1_pt1 | contig 13066 bp, 10 predicted proteins | sample 6701501 | NCBI WGS metagenome assembly WLWI01 (sample SAMN12718690, study PRJNA515312) | sponge metagenome | isolation source: marine sponge | host: Mycale hentscheli | place: New Zealand: South Island, Marlborough, Capsize Point | collected 2014-11-01
ACTTAATATATTATTGCATAAAGGTAATATTATTTAGACTCAGTATAAAACTCACTATCTCTAGAGCATGTAACAGCGTTAGGCAAATATACTATTATAGCATCTCAACCCATTCTACTGCAGTATATAGTAATGTTAATTATAACACTCCCTCTATGACCTCATTGTGTAGGTACATCTCTGAAGAAAATTGCTCCACAGAGACGTAAAATGGGATATATGAAGTGGTTATTCATGTCAGAACAAAATTGAACAACTTGTTTCCAGACTTGAATGATACACGAGAAACTGTGAACTGTAAAGATGAGCTGGTTTCTGCCTGCTGACCCACTTCTAGTCCAGACGCTGACAACAGTTGATCCCACTTCTCCTACATACTAGTGGGGATACAGTCACGCATAGCCAGACCCTTTACCTATTACTATGCTGGGAATGGGATCTGGTGACATTAATACACTGTCCAGTTCAATACCTTCAATAGTTGTGGTTCCAGTCGTGGTTATCGATATTTTTATCTTGCCACAAAACCACTCAATCACATGGCAGAGGAAGAGATAAAAGCCCTGCTTAGGCTATTTTGTGGAAAGCAGTATGAAGAAATATTTGGATATTTACAAGCATTTGGCTCCTGGCAGTTTGTTAATTTGATTGCTATTCAGTTAGCTAGTTGTTCAATAGTCAATAGTAGTAAATTTGCATGTGCGGTATTTTTATGCCAGCTTAGGTAACAAGATCATTAAATTTCTTTCGAACTAGTACCATGCCACCAGATCCTTTCCCAGTGTAGCAAAAGGTAAAGGGTCTCACTAGTTAGACTAGGGGATACAGAGGATAAGAGAGGATTAAAAAAAAGGAATGTAGCAAGCCACTGATGGCTTGGATTATCAACACTCACAATATAAAATCTAGCTAGTAAGTTTGTATTTTCAGAATCCAAAGGCTAGCTCAATGTGCACTTTTTACTGTAAATTCCATGAAATTGATGAAAATTGGGGGCAAATATCTCCTAGAAGGTTATAAAGGGAGAGATGCCCAAAAATGTCTAAAAATCCCCTGATAATGATGATGATGACGATGATAATAATAATAATAATAATAATTGGCGAGCGAAGCGAGCAAGACACTATAAGGGTAAAACATCGAAAATTGGGGATTTTGTTTATATAATATGCTTGGACGTACGTATGTCTTTTTTTTTTTTCCCTGTTATCCTCGCATTTGTGTTCACTTGGTGGTCAACCCTGTCCCATATTCCACTAAACAAAATCCTTTGGTTTTGTTTGTCTTTACCTGTATCATCCAAGTATTTACCCCTCCGAATGGTTGTCTCTGACATGTCTGGATTTTTGCAGACACAGTTAGGTCTTACAAATTTACTCGAGTTCATTTTTGTCGTAATTATATATATGCCTTACGCAACAGTATTGTTCTTACCTGAAATTCCTTCAACCAAATAGTCAAGTCATGAAGAGAGTACAAGGCGAGTCTGGTGGTGTTGGCATATTTAGTGACCAAGTGCATGTGAAAATATTGTGTGTTACAGCTACTGGTTAGCGAAAGAATGAGACAAATCTTAAAGGAACATTTAACTAACAAATAAATATATTAGCTGCCCTTAACCTCTTTTTAGCTTTCCTCTCAGTCAGTTTTTTTTTGTGTGTGTGTGTGGCTACTATGGCAATAAGCAAATCTCAGTTTATCATTAGAATATTTTTATTTAGTCCAACAATAGCAGCAAGTGGTTATTATGGCATTGAAAACCTTTTACCATACACAACTTTAAAACTCAGCCGTTTTTTTTTTTAATTAGTTGGAGTGTTTTTTCTTTCTTTCTTTGCCAGGACTTTAACTCTTGTATTGGTAAAATGCTTGTACTTCAAGTCACAAGAAGTTGCCGCGAGTGGTTACTATGGCATTGAAAACATTTTGCCTTATGTCATGTTTTTTAATCAGCCATTTTTAGTAACTGGGTGCTTTTTGTCAGAAGCTACTGGTGCTTTAGATAGTCAGAACAGTTTATTTCAAGCTATCATTACTTGTAAAAATTGAGGTAAGAGGGTAATTCCATATTTTGTGACCTAAAATTAAAATCAAAAGCTTATATTATAAATGTAGCTACTTTAGGAATAAATGAACTGACTGATACACAGGTCAACAGAGCTAGTTTAGGCAAATAAAATTAATGTAGCATTTTTGCATACAGATTTTTAATGGCAAAATCAATTTTTACCAGATTTGTGTGTTTTACCTTCAAGCAAACTAAATAAATGTACTCGATCTTGCAATGGCAAAAATAAATCTTTATCAGATTAAAAAATAAATGTTTTACCTCATTTAAATCACTCGTGCACAATGGCTCGCTCACCATTTATGTTGAAGCAAATCACTAGTAATAATAATAAATAACTACTTTGTGCACAAAAAATTCAAACAAAGTAAAACTTTTGAAAGTTTAATTAAACTTCAAACTTGATAAAAGTTTATTTTTGCTATTACATGCAACAAAAACAAAGGCAACATTCATTTAGCTAGCTTGAAGTTTGCATTCTAGCTCCTCTTCACCAAGTTTAGGAAAACATTATTTAGTTCACTTACTGGCGAGCTAGCGAATTGAGCGAGACACTATCAGGGCTAACACAATTGATTGAAAATCTGGGATATTTGTTTGTTTAAATAATTATGTTTGGACATACATAATGTCATTTTGTACTTTGACCTCGCATTGTGTTTGCTTCGTGGTCTACCCCTTCCCATACCTCCACTAAACAGAATCTTTCGGCTAGTGATCTCATATCATTCAAGGAAATTTAATTGTTTACCCCCTTGTATTAGGTTGTTTCTGAATGCTACAATACACACTTAGGTCTTAAAAACTTACTGTTAGACTTAACACTGTGCAGTAATTCTCTAGAACTTCTTGCTTTTTCAAGTCGCAAAATGTTATAGAAAAAGGTGAGTATGGTATTATGACCTTTTACCAGACAGTTTCAAAAACTCGGCTGTTTATAGCTGTGAGTGCTTGTTGTCAAACGTTACTGGCAACTCAGATAGTCAGAATGCGATATTAGAGACTACAGAAAATACCAGTACTCGGGAAATTGAGGTAAGTAGTTCTGTAGATAAAGTATGGTCACAACGGCCACGTACTTGGACTGATAGATTATTTTGAAGTGTTTCATTTGTGCATAGGCTCGCTCATTATTTGTGCTCAAGTACATCACTAGTTTCTAAAAGTACAAGCATGTACAGCTGTTACCACTAACAAAGAAACTGGAATGACATTCTGACCATCTAAATAACCAGTAGCTCCTGACAGCTACTAAAAAACGGTCAAGTTATTAAATTTATGGTAAAGGTTTTCAATACTTTAGTAAACACATCCAGCAACTATTCAGGACTCGAAAAAGCAAGCGAAGGAATTTTCACAGAGTTTTGGTACTTATAAGATGTGTTTATTGCTGTAGTAACCAGGGGGGAGGGGTAAACATAAAAAAGATATGAAGCTGTTGTTCTGGAAATACCAAGTAAAAAAATAAAATAAAATTAAATTAAATTAAAAAATTAAAAAAAAAGAAGCATTGTTGCATAGTGCACATAATTATGACCTCCACAGCCACTGATAGAAAATGAATGCCTGCAAGTTTGTAAGACCTAACTGCACCTGCAAAAAAATATGTAGTAAGGGATGCGGTCAAGTACCAAGAGAATACAAATACCAAGGGTCAAGTACAAAATGACATATGATGTCCACACACATACTGTTTTATAAACAAACTAACAAATATCTCCAATAATATTAGATAGTGTCTCACTCGCTTTGCTAGCTCACCAATAATAATAATAATAATAATAATAATAATAATAATAGTTAAAACTAATTGTAGAATAATATGTCTTGCTGTATTAACATCATCATCACTTTATTCTACAATGGCTACTCTCGCATTTCACCTGGAGTCGTGTTATAGTATGATGATCCATATTTACCAGCACATCTCCTAAACACCAGAAGAGAGATACATGGAGGGAAGGATTCTGAAATTACAACAACAACAACAACAACAACAAATGGCTAAACAACAATAATGTGGACTAATGTGAATTAAATTTTATTTTTCCAAAATTGTTATCTTTTTTATTCCCTTATATTTCACCCTTTGCCACAATGTTAACTGCAATGTCACCTCTCCCAAAAAAAATTAGTAATATTATGTTGCTATCATTTTATATATTTATTTGAAGTCACTACTATTATTTTGATTAATATTATTAGCAAAAAATAAAATAATAAAATAATAATAATACCTCATAGAAGGTAGGAAGTCTATACTGAGAGAAGCAGTGGTTAACATCTTCCACCATCTTACACAGCTACATTGGTAAATTCATTTTAATAGCTAGACAATGGTGGTGGTGATGATACCCTACCTGATCATGTCCACGATTCACCTTTAGACCCAGAAAAGATCTGTAAAACCATATATGACCAAGACATCAGCCAAGTCTCTCTACTGACCCTTACCTAGTGCTATCATCATTGCTGTAGTATGCCAACTGCGAAAAATCCACAGAAAATGGCTGGCACTTGAGCGTCAGTCTATCTCTAAGGGTCGCAGCCAGTGGTTATGAATGTGTCCAGGAGGGTGTGGTGGATGGGCAGGAGGAAGGAGATGAAGACATAACTGGCCCAGTTATCTCTCATGAGGAAATGATCGAACCCTTCCATCATGCTGTTCTCTACTCTCTTCTCTTTCATCTTTCTCAGCACCTACATTCAAATTAACACAAAAATGTACATAAAAAACAACAACTAAATAAACAAGTATACACCGTTATGAACCATTTAATAGACATAATGAGAGAAGCATCTTCAATTAAAGTGTGTAGTGTTCTTGTTGCTAGAGAGCCAACTGTTACTGATACACTAATAGCAATTGAATCTTGTATGTAATGTGCTAGTAAATGCAATAAGCATTATGATTGTGATCATGTATAGTTATTATTATGGTATAGAGATATGCCTAGAAAGTTTACATTGATAAAGTTTTAATCAGCATAAGATCCATTTAAAATTATACATGTGTAATAAAGTAGCTGAGCAACTTTGAACATTGATTTGATTACTCAAGTATCCTTTGTGATCAGCCATGAATAATGCAAATTAGTTTCTTGCAAAAGCTATCAAATATTTCATGTGCACTCTAGCTATTAATATACTTCTAGAAGATTAGTAGCTATGAAACTTATTATTGACTCCAAATGAATATTATTTTTTCGGTCCATTTTTAGTCTGACCCCCGGCAATTTAGCCTGGGCGAATCCCCGCGCGGTTAGAGCTAGGCAGGGCGGCGATTAGCCTAGTGCCAAGGAAATACTCTGAGACGTTTAGCCGTGTCCAGTTTTGTAAACTTCAGATTTGGGATCACGAAGAAGCTACAACTCAGTGCAGCTAGGAAGAGCAAGAAATGCAACCCAGGTAAATATTTTCCCCTACCTTCACAATACACTCCGCCGCGGTCAAAGCGAATGCCCGCACGGGTGCCTCTTTTCTCCAAAAAACACAGTTTTTTAGGCTTGACCACAGTTTCTTCTGATACTCCTTACTTTAAACTTAGGCTTCAAATCATGTGATAATTTTCGGGAAACTCTGTTTTTTTTTCGGAAGTCACAAAGTTGCTGCGACACTGATCTGTGGCATTTTAAACCATTTACCACACAAAATTTTCAAAATTCCGCTGTTTTTGGCAGCGGAGTGCCGCTTGTTGGTCGTCATGTCAAATGTCACTGGTAGCTTAATACAACAAGGAAACTACTCGGGGAAGCTAAAGTCACCAAGATTCAGATCATATTAGTGGGGGGGAAACATAATAATGTAATGTATCGAACCTGCTACAATAGGTAGTGGTCGCCAACGACTGAATCTGAACTGAATTTTATTGAATAGTGGAAGCATTCGCGAGTTGGGTTTAGCTCTTTGCAGATCATTAAGCTCAGCTTAGGCAGAGAATCAATTGGTTAAATATATATTTTTTAAACTACATATCACGTTATCATTGCTGCTTTGTAATTGATGATTTGGGTGTGGTCTGGGGTGTGGCTTAGTGTCCCTGAACTACGATTTGAAAAGTTGTGAGTTGGCAACTCTGATTGTCCCTAAAGTCAACTCTTGTTCATGGACCACTTCTGCTGCATTGTCCAATTGGATTTCTGAAGAAGTTATTTCTAGAGGGCAAAAAAAAAAAACCTGTTGTTGATTTTGTTTTGTTTTGCTTTTAAGTCGAACAGTTGTGGTGAATGGTTACTTTGGCTGGAACCCCTTTATTGTAAATATGTAATTTAAAACTCCACCGCTTTTAGTAGCAGTTGTTAGAAGTTCAAATTAATCACATAACAATACTGTAGTTTTATGTAACCTAACTGGGAAAGCTTGCTCGCAGTTTGTGCTCAAACACAGCACTAGTATTTAAAGCATTAAAAATGAAAAAATTGAAGATTTAGGGTTGGTCAAAAAGTAGAATGGGAACTAGTAAAGTTACACAAAGTATAGAAACAAGAAAGGTCTTTGCCCAATGTGATGATTCTGTATCTTTAAATCACTTGTGGTGAAAGACCATTTATTTTAACATTTGCTATTCATTGAAAAAGACTGATCATATGGGACAAATGACCTTTCATGTTTCCATACTTTTAGAGCTTTGCTAGTCCCCGTACTTTTTTAGCTACTCGATCTTTACACCTTTAATGTTTTATATGACTACTTCCATCTTTTTTTTTGTAGACTTACCTTTAAACTAACTGTTTCAACTATAATGCCACCAGAGCCAAGACAGAAATTATCTGCACCAATATACTAAATTAGTGATTGCCAATGAATTAAATTTGCCTGATATATACTTAAACTGAAGTAGCTGAAACAACTTCCAGTAAACACCAACAATACTTATTCTATTCAAGATTTCCAGAAGTTATATTGATTGTGCTACACAGTTGAATAATTTTTTCATAGGTAAGGGTCGTTTCACCTAATGTTTCAATTGGCGCCTAAATCATGGCAGTGATGGAAACATTAGAGAGATGGTTTTGTTGAGACTGATCATTAGTTTCAAGTGCAGTAAAGAAATAACTGAAGGGTTGTGGACCTAGTATGGATTGGTTTGTTTGTTCCCTAGGCATTTTCTGAAATATTCTCACTGATCATGAAATATCTGTATTGTTTCATTGTTATATTCTAGTGATAAAGAGAGAAGAAAAAAAAGGTTATGGATATTGTTCCCAGCAACAGCAGATTGTATAAATATAGTGTTAATAATAATGATAAACACATAATATAGCTCTGTATATTTATTTCCAGCTACCACTTGTTGTGCTACAACTAGAGTAACCACACCCATAACCTGTTGAGATACTTCAAAACTAGCTGTAGTTATTTACTTTTTAAATAAATCACCTTGGAGGGGTGGGAGAAAGGGCATCCAGCCCCACCTCCCTGTCCTGAACGGTGTGTTTTTTACGCCATTAGTCTCTTTATTTTATTTTGTATTAGATATTTGTTTATATATTTTAGTTTTATTATTGTTGCTGCTTTTCCCTTTTTCTCCCTGTTGTATCCTCATTTTTATCTATGCTTTACCATTCCCTCTATTTTATGCACATTCTTGTGTTGTTATAAGGAGGACTAAAGACAAAAATTCAAAAAAATAATAACCTGGTTTAATAATTTTTCTGCTTCATATGCAAAATATAATGCTACATTCACAAGACTAGTAACTAAGGTTATAAAAACAAGTGTTATTTTAATAACTGTCAAATTCTTTAAACTATGCTGCTCCACTGACTTAGCCCAGCAAATATGGCAGTGATGAAGAAGGGAACACAAAGGAGGATAACGTGTAACCTTATATTGTCTCCACCTAAAGAAATAATGTAAAGGCACTAATAGTAATCAGCTTCTTCTTAATGACAAAATTTCCACTGTATAGGTATTAACTTTACATACATGAAACTATAGTACCAGCTATGTAGGAGCCTCATAAATTTACACTGTCACTGTGATATTTCACAACACAAATACTGCTGTGATTAACAAGGATAGCCAAGTTGAAAATTTTAAATGAAATGAGAGCATTATTGTTGTGATAACAAAGATAAGTTAAAAAAATTTTAAAGTAACATTCTGTTATAAAGAGATCTATTGCATTGCATAGTTTGAAATTTAGCCATACTTAAAAGTTTCAAACAAGGCCATATGAATCAAATTGGTGAAAATATATAGTTGTTAAAAAAAAGTACCCATTACTAGTAAATTTTGGGTGCTTACCTCTATGTTATTGCATACATTATTTGCAAAGCTAGAAGTTCTTTACAAGGAAGTTAATAGATACATTATTACTTTAAAACTACTAGCTATTTTAGTGGCAAGTTTAAAAGAATCTCAACTACTCATTTGTGTGGCTGGTTTGAACTTTAACACAGTGAATATGACAAAGCTAGTCATAGCCTCTCAAGAAGGTCGTTTTTTTCTTCTTCTAATCTACTGAAACAACTACGTGCATGTTCATAAAATGTTTTATTTTTTAACTCACTATCTGTAATAGTAAATGGTGGTGCTGGCCGATTATTTATAATTATCGAGACTGTTGGTGGCAATGATGGTGGTGGCGATGTTGGTGGTGGCGATGTTGGTGGTGGCGGATTCCTCAATTCCTGTGAACCAAGAATATAGTCACTTGATATCAGTTTTCTAAACTAGCACAGAAAAGGACTTCATGGCTACAAATTTCATTTTTGGAAATAACATTATTCATAGCTTTGAACAAAGTTTTCACCTCCAAACTAGTTTACAGATAATTGAATCTGACCCTGGCGAAATTGTCTTCTCAACATAGATATCACTTCCTCCAAGAATTGACTTATCCACTAATAAAAGCTTTAACATGCAGTTCAAGCCCCCACCCCCACCCCACTCCACCCCCACCCCACCCCTTCCCACTTCACCTTCCAAAAAAATGCAAGTATTAAGGTTGGTCTGTGATTTTGAAGCTTCTCTGTAAACTTAACCTCTATTATATCTGTTATCTAAGTTATAGACACTGACCCTAACCACATAGCAGTTGATGGTAGAAGCATCAGCATAATTTAAGCATATAAAATTAAAGTAGATTATTAAACAAACATTAAAAGAATACCATTTTTGATATCCTAGATAGCTATTATTATAAGAAATGGTTGGTAGAATATGGCTAGCTGTGGTACAAGTTTTGATTTTGTTGCTTCAACTATGCTGCCAGGAAGTAAAATACTTCCATAAGTAGATCATTAGATTGATGTGAAGGCATTCCTATGCTGCCACTGCAATTTATTGGATACTTAAAAATTTGTATAAATAACTAATGTTTTCCAGATTGCACAGCATAAAGAAAGGGTGACGTAAGACATTGATATAAAATACAAACATTGCTAGATGATATAGTAAAGTATTTCATCAAAAATGTGCTAGTTCAATACCAACATATTAAACTTACGAAGGAGAGTGCCGATGTTGTATATGGATAAAAGTTTGTGCTAATATCACGAGCAATGGTGTAGCTGGAAAGATATATATGAATTGCAACATGAAATGTAATATTGAAGTCACATTTTATTTGCCCTGAAAATAATGACCTTAGATGAAAAGGACATAATATGTCATTCAGTTCATGTTTGCTTTTCACATACTTTTTGACATCCATTTAAAGGGAAAGCTAATACCATCACTCATTGCTGACATACAGGAATGACATTTCACCCTATTCAACCTTCTGGATTAGCCCCATTCAACACAAGCTACATCTCAGCATCCACTCAATCTCTTGTAGTAATTGGTTTACTTAAAATTACCATAATGAGAAAATGATTAATTTCAAAAATTTATAATTTTCATACAATGAAGCATGTTGACAAGTGTATTGTGTATCTTCTCCCCCAAGAGGTTGAATTTTGCCATCTCCCCCACACATCAGGACACATTTTTAAAGCTTCCCTGTGATACAGAGCAGCTGGTTATCAGCTGGAGCGAATTAATTATCGAGAAGTGGATTAGTCTTAAATTTTCATTGCGGCAAAAGGCGAGTATGTTCACACGTACCTCAGTGGTGAGCTTTTAATATTGAGGTTGGAAGATGTTGTGTAAAGTAAAGTGCTAGCATCCAAGAGTTCGAGTGACCAATTAGATTCACGGTGTGTTGCTATCAGCGAAACACGTGTCAACACAAGTGCTTTCAGCCTCCAATCTGAATCCAAAGGCTTCCAATGTATAGTCTACCTCTATCAGGAATGCGATTGTCTTTGTTAACAAGATATTACCAATACAACAAACATTTAAGAGTTGCTCTTGCTGAGTTGAGATGTGTGATGCTATTCAAATTTTGTGCTGGTTTGCTTGGAATTTCTGTGGCTCCTGCTCCTCCGTATCTCTGTGAATTTTCTTTCACTACTTCATTGAAGTAGTTCTATCAGTCAGCTTTTTCTCATTTGTATTGACCCTTACATTCTCCTGCTTCTCTGCCTTTAATATACCCACTATGGTTAGCTACCATAGAGAAACACTCTTTCTTGGCTCAGTTCAGTAACCCAGTGTTCAATTTTTATGGGATAAATAGCACTTTTAGCTAATTTAAGCTATTAGGTCAATGTACGGTTTAATGCTTTGTGTAGATACTCCACAATTGAAAGTTGGTGGTTTGAAGGCCAGTGGAAGCTTTTTTCTGCCATTTTCCCCTTTGTCTAATGATTTTCCCATTCAGATGATGACGATTTCCAACCGGTTCATGAATTATTCATGAATACACACTCTGCTGTTGGTCACCATCATTGTCATCATTGTTAATGACACACAGGCATTATTATTATATAGATTTTCTATGTCATTAATTTTTGTGTACACATACACCCATTCATTTTGAATTTTGAACCGAGTTTTTAGGAAGTAAGGCATTTGTCAGTTACATGCCACCGACAACTAGCAGCTATTGGTGGATAAGATAAGTAATGTCTTCACAACTCATGCATGATATGAACTTCATCAATGAGCTTAGACTTCTGAGAAGAACAATAGAAATGAACAATTTTATTGTGGGAAATTGCCAAGTGATAAATCCAGGACTGTCCTGGAGCTTTGGAACAGTTGGCAAGTATGGTATGTAATTTACCTTTAGCTATCATTGCTGTAGTGAAATGAAGTTATCGGTACCCTTAGTCCTAAATTAACCAGATTAAAATTAATAGTGTGGAGCAAGGGGGTTTAATATTCTGAGGTGGTATATGGACTCACAAGAATGTGATGTTCACTGATGCCTCGCTACTGCCTTCTGGATTGGTAGTACTAGACCACCATGTCATGTTGATGCTGGAAGGAGCATTGGAATCTGATTCTTGATAAACTCTAGAATGAGTCGCCGAGTTCTACAATGAATGACATAATTTGTTGACACTGAATTCATAGTTAAGCAAAAGTCAATGTTGAAATGATAGCTAATGTTAAAATTGCTGGCTTACTGGTACAGGTTGTTCAGTAGAGTTCATTGAATCCCTACAATTCAGAGTTTTGTGGCTGTCTCCGGAATCCCATCTTCCCACTATTGTGCTGTAGGGATCTAGCATCGTATTGGAGGGATCAGGATTAATCCTGGCCTGAACTAAGAACCCGAGGTTTGTACCAGCAGACCACTGAACTGTACACATAATGTCAGCATAATCAATACCAAATAACGATGTGAGATGGCATAAATTTTATTTAGAGGCTTTTTATTACTATACGATAATACGCACTATTAAAAATCAAACAACTGACCAAGTAAAGCATCATTAAACACATTTCAGTCGTATCTTTGCAAGTTCTGGTTCTAACTATAAGTGACAGACCACTATCATCCCAGAGATATGGCTCTTTTAGTTAACCCTATTGTTTCCAAGATGGATAAACATTTGATATTTTTTGCATAGCTATGTTTCAGCTAAACCGAACATTGTGCCCATACAATATTATTATCTTGAGCTGAACTTACATGTATAGTTGCAGTTTGTATATAGAATGCTACTATTGAAGTCCCTACAGCATATATCATCCTGCATCATGGGGCAGCTAGGAGTGAGGGTGAGATCAAAGCAACGCGCATTGGTAGGACAAGCGACAGGCGTTAGCACTTGTTCAAAAAACGTATGAGTGATAGTGTGAGCGTAGCATGAAGTATTGGTAACTCCTTCTGGTCTGGCTTGAGATAAGGAGACCAGTAGCATCAGCAGAAAATAAACTGCCATCACCTTATTGGGATACATTGCTACAACTTCTTTCAATCTCTAGATCTAGAAAGGGAACATGTATTACAATATTGACTTTTAGTTGTGATTTATCAAGTCGCATTAAAAATGAACTACTTGCTTATTACTGCTCATCTGCTTTCATATTCTTCCCCATATAACTTACTCGCAATAGAGTAGCTTGTCCACTACAGGCAAGGAGAGTCGAGTTTTGTGGGTGTGACTGCTCGCGTAAGGTTACCTCGCGTGAATAACCGTATGGCAACGCCCACAACCCGTGCCTGTGAGCAAAAAAGGGGAGGGTCTGATGGTAATGGTGGAATGTTTAAGCTTTGCGGGTCCTTTCAGTAATTTTTGCGAAAGCTTCTATACCAGTAATGTGATGCTATTGCAGCGGAAATAAAAGAAGAGGAGGGTACTATTTTTACTTCAGGCATGCAAAATCAGCCATAGTCTATATTATGCTTGGGCAAAGATAATAATAATAATACAAAACACATAATGGCTACTGTATATCATATAGAAGTTGATGTGGGCTATTTTTTTTATTTCAGCAGCTCAAAACTGTAAAGATGTAGATTTTTCCAATGGCATAAATTCAGTTTCTCTGAATAAGGCTGTTCAAGCCACACCTTACCTAACTAGTTCATCTATTCACTACATTACGGTGCTCACACCACACCTACAATCAGCCCATCCTGCCCTCATGCATCTAAACATAATCAGGCCCCAATGATAGTGGTAACTTCGCAATGTAAATATTTTCACAGTA
>WLWI01003722.1_pt1 | contig 13065 bp, 11 predicted proteins | sample 6701501 | NCBI WGS metagenome assembly WLWI01 (sample SAMN12718690, study PRJNA515312) | sponge metagenome | isolation source: marine sponge | host: Mycale hentscheli | place: New Zealand: South Island, Marlborough, Capsize Point | collected 2014-11-01
GATGCTGATGTTGTGTGCTTTCTTGTTTGTACTTGCTATTTTGTTGTTGTTGTTTGTTTGTTTGTCTTGTTTTTGTTTTTGTTTTGGGGGGGGGGGGGGGGGGGTTTTTTTGTTTGTTTGGTTTTTTTTTTTTTTTTCTTGCCCACTTTATATCCCCCCCCCCCCTTCTTTTTTTTTTTTGTTTTTGGGGTTTTTTTTTTTTTTTTTTTTGGTTGGTGTGGGGGGGGGGGGGGGGGGAGGGGGAGGGGGGGCGGGGGGGGGGGGGGGGGGGCTCAAATTAGGTTAGAACTTATCAAAAATTAAGAAATACTAAGGATTGATTATAGAGTAAATGATTTAAATGAAAAAAAAAAAGGTCAAGTTTTAATTAACAATATTGGTTGTTAAAAAGAACAAGTTACCTGCTGACTAAATTGCCTGTTCTGGTAATTTAGTACATTATAATTACTTAAATAAATTTAGTTGAGAAAAGTTGGGGGGGGGGAGGGGCGGGAATTGTTTTTGGATCTTCACCTGTAATAATTTTTGTGTGAGTCAAGTTGTTTTAGAAGCTGCTTTGACCCAAGTTGGATAGGTTTTGCAGAGAAAGGTAGGTTGAATTGACTTCTTTTACTCTTGTTTCTTTAGAACGACATCTCACCAGTTTTGTTCTCCAGCTGTCACACACTACCTAGGTGTAAGAAACATAAATATAGTGGAAAATCAATGAGATAAAATGAATAGTGCCCAAAGAACTCTACCGACATCACTACACTTCTTACTTACAAAAGTAACTTCATAAACGCCCCTTTTTTCAGGTGCAATTGATGTTCTCGCATGTAACTGCCTTAGATTCATATGACCAAATTGCTTCTGATTTTGTATCAGTTGCATTCCTCATTTACTGCTCTTGAAGTCGTGCCAACTCAACTTGGAGAGACTATAGCTTATTTAAGGATAATGTGGCAATTCAAGGTGTTACAGTGTGATATCATAAGTCATCCACAGTGGTCACGATGTCTAGAGTATTATAAGTAATACATATATATATGTAATTTTCCAAATTGTGGAATTTATTTGGTTTGGAAGGGAGTTACAGTAGTCAAATGCCTTGATTAATAAAATGTCAACTACTTATTGTGGTATTTTATTTCTTTTGTTGTTGTTTTTTATAGATATTGTGCTAGTGAACATTTGTCAACTTAAAAATTGTCATAAAATAATATATATTTTTTAAATTTTGTTGTATAGAAGAGGGTAGGTAATTCTAGAAGCAATCTCTCATTTGGGTGAGAAAATAGTGCCTTAACAGCAGTGAAGTTACATGTTTAGGAATCATCTTTGATGTTTGTTAATACATCTTGGAAGTGCTTTAGAAGCCAGAATAACATTATCATGCCATAACAATCGAGTTGAGAGACTCAATAGAGTAATATCTAATAGGGAAGGAAATCAATAGTACAATCATTTAGTCAAAAATATTGAGTCAACCTTGACCAAATTGCACCAAAAGCAACCTCGCAACTGATTATGTTTATTTATTATGTCCTTTATACCAGAAAAAAAGTCTTAAGGAATCCTTCTGGGGGAGCATGGCGAAAATCAGTTAAATGTATAAACCACTAATTTCTTACAATAACAGATAATGATGTGAACGTGCACAACTTAGCTATTCAGGAAAGTTGCATTGCAAGAAAAAAAACTTTTAAGTTAAAGAAATCATTAGAGCAATGTGGTTTTTAGTAAAAAAAAAAAAAAGAGAGTAAAATTTCTCACCTCTTGAGTAAGCATATTGCAATAGTGTTCAACAAAAATACAATGACATTTACTGTATAATACTTATTACTTAAACTGTGACAAGGCATAACCGGTATGTCATATGAGATGTAATAAATTCTGATCAGTGAGAATTTAATGGTACCAAAAAAGTGTCAGACTATGAACAATATTAAGATAGTTAATTAACTATTATTTCTCTTGCTGCAAGATACTTTGCTGTGAAATCCCACTGGCATTAGCTGGCATAGCCATTGCAATGTGGACAGAAAGGGTCTGGAATCACACAATACATCGAGTTATTGCAACCGGATGTAACGAGACTTCACCAATTGTGTCCTCTTACATTAAGCGTCATTAACGATTTTCATCATTACCAAAATTCTGTAATGGGTAGGAACAACTCAATATGTGACCGTCTACAGGAAAACCGGGCACAACGCGGCGTGCGTAAATATTGAGAAAAGATCGATCGATTTCTAAAAAATGTATTGTTTCAAGCCGACGGAAGGGAACGGTTAGGTCTATTATAGTGGGAACGACTTAAGCTACGACGATAAAACTTGGAGAGCTCAATATCTGGACGCCGACAACTCTGTAAGTGCAAAAAAATTTTTTTCGAAGGGTGCCGCGTTGTGCTCAGTTTTCCTGTAGACGGTCACAATTATATTTTATGTCAGTTATATTCAAGGCAATTAAAGTAACTAGTTTTAAAAGTACCTCAATGTACCACTAAGTCTTTTCTTAAATCAGCAGCATTTAAATGGCAAAGTGATTGTACTGAAATTTAAAAAAAAAAGTTTTTCTTCTGCTTCAGACCCCCCCCCCCCCTTGCTATAATTATAGTGACAATTTACTATTAAATAATGGGCAATAAGGTAAATAGTACGAAACAATTCAGTTAATTGATAGAAATTTTCCAAATTTACTCCACTCTGAATATATAGCTTGAACTTTGGAATAACAAAAAATATAATTCAATTTTTACAAAAAAAAATCACAGAAAAATATTCCTAAAATATTGCTAGATTCCTAACCACTTGCTGCTGTTTCAAAATACTTGCAAATGAACTAAATTAGTCTCTTCTTTTTCACAGACATTTGGGACTCTTTCAGACTAATCAGGGGACCTGCTTAAGAACTGATACTTCCTGTAAGCAATTGTAGCTTCTCTGATAGTTACTGGGTTGCGACAGGTAGAAAAATGGTGGTTATTGTATACGACTATAATGAGCTATCTATATGATAATATTCATGTCTGTCAGTAACAAAGACGACGGTGTGTGTACTCATTATTAGCTGGCCCTGGTTAAGCATTGTCAGTATCTGGTTGGTAAAGTGTCATCAGTGTCTGGTCGGTAAAGTGTCGTCAGTATCTGGTTGGTAACGTGTCGTCAATGTCTGGTTGGTAAAGTGTCGTCAGTATCTGGTTGGTAAAGTGTCGTCAGTATCTGGTTGGTAAAGTGTCGTCAGTATCTGGTTGGTAAAGTGTCGTCAGTATCTGGTTGGTAAAGTGTCGTCAGTATCTGGTTGGTAATGTGTCGTCGATATCTGGTTGGTAAAGTGTCGTCAGTATCTGGTTGGTAAAGTGTCGTCAGTATCTGGTTGGTAAAGTGTCATCAGTACCGATGATGAGTCAAGAAAAGCGACAACGGCGATGGTGTATGCATATAGCAGGGTTGGGTTGGTAAAGTGTCTTCAGTAAAGACACTGCTGGTGGTGTGAGTGTTGAGTAAAGCTGAGCCAGGTTGGTAAAGCATTGTCAGTAATGACAATGACGGTGGTTTAGGTTGAATATATGGGTCAAGACGTAAAGAGGATGATGTAACTAAACCAAATGGTAAGGAATAATAGCAATGGATAAAATACCGTATGCTACTGCATTTAAAAATCAAGTGCCACTGTGTGACAGGGTACTTGCTAGTTTATCTGAATTATGTACATTGCCATGTGCACCTTTCAGACAAGTTTTGACACACATTCTATTTGGAGACATAATAGCATGGAAAACTGCGGTATTTGGGATTAATAGCATGAGTGGAGTGAGAAAATTTTCACTCAGCGCACAAGTGCTATTTATACCACAGTTTTCCATGCTATCATATGTTAATACTACAGCCAAAATAACAGTCCATTTCTGTAGTTAAGAAAACCATTATCTTGTATTATGTTTGTGTCAAAGAAACTTTTTTCATTCAGGTCCTGCTGCTATTCATATTTTTCTTACCGCTGCGAATTCGTTTCCCTGGTATTTTGCCACGATATTGCCTAGCAAATAAAAGTGTGGTGAGGTTGCGAAGAGAATCGCCACGACCTATCTGAACAGTACTTCAGTTTTCCACTGCTGTGGTATTTAAGAAAATGCCACACTTTTTTGTATTGAAAAATGACTCGGCTAGGGTATAAGGAGCTAAAATACAACATTTTCCAGGCAAATTGTGAATATATCACAACAGTATGATTGTGCTCACCATGAATGAAAGGAGGCCGCTGACAGGAGTGCTCCAACTGCCATTATCCACCCAGTGATGGAAAGCACTGTTCTCCTTCCCAAGGGATTGGATGTCCCTGAATAATAATAGTAGTAGTAGTAGTAGTAATAATAATAATAATAATAATAATAATAACTAGCAAGTACCCTGCCACATAGTGGCGCTTGACGTATTGCAAAGTAAGAATGCAGTAGCACAAGTTATCTTACTCAGTTATCATTCTCTACCATTGGTTAAGGTTACATAAGTTTCCCTCTCCTACTGAGCTATTCTTCTACCCACCTCTCTTAACTTCAGCTCTTTTTCTTGAGTCATGGACCCCCCTTTTACTTTGTCTATCTCTCCTGCTTCTGAATTTCTGTCCTGAGAAACTTTTGTCTTTTATTTCGTACTTTAGCCTTTCTTTTGAAAACTAACCCCCGCCTTTACTCGTCGATTCCACCCGCTTTTTAGTCGCCAATTCCATCCGCTTTTCAGTTACGATTAATCGCCTTTTACATTCTCTTCCGTATTTTCGCCTTCCTTTTGAAACCTATGCCACCTTCCATCGTCAATTGCACCCTCTTTTTAGAAGTAACCAGCACATTCTATTCTACTGATTGTGGTGATACTTTACCTACCATAAATGAACGATGCTTTACCGAACCATACAAAGCTCATGAATTATTCATGAATACACACACCGTCGTCGTTACTGACACACAAGCGTATTATTATATAGATAATAATAATAATATAGCAGTTTTTCTCTGTTTTAACAGTCAATATAATTAAAATTTGACCCAACGTTTTGACTCCTAGCTGAAGTCCTCCGCAGGATCAATGAAGTCTAACTTTCAGTGGTGATTTTAAACAAAATGTAAAAAGCAAGAAATTGCTAGAAGATTTCAGCCATTGCTGAACATGCTTGGCAGCAGCAACAGCACCATATTAATTTAAGATGGGAAAGTTTTATAAAGACATAGGTTTGGAGCTTCCCGGATGCTGGCTGTCTAGCCAATGTTAACTTTCTCCCTTTGCTAAAAATAATCAGTGGTGAGCATGCCCTACGACTAGACCAGTGACATCATTTAGCACTCACATGCTCCTAAAAATGATCCAAAGAATGCGAACATTGTAGTTGCCGACACCATCAATCCCTAAAATTTAAGACACAAATCCTTTTCATTTTAAATTATGATTAGTGTTAAGAAAGGATACACTACCTATGAGGACCTTATTCTTGTATTTAGATTTTAAAATGTAATAAGATAATACGATAGCTTCTACCTATAGAGATAAATGTAATGACTATCACAAATACATATTTAGCCTACCAACTTAACAATCAAATTCTCATTAGAGTTCTAATAGCTTATCTCTTTACTCACGAAGGACATTTCTAATTAAACCACTACCATTAAGCCATTTACCAGTAAAAATTAACAGAAATGTTGAATACTTTGAAGCACAGGGTGGGGAAATTCAAGGTTAGTAAAATGCAGCATGAGAGCTGAAAAGCTCAGTGATGCAAACAATAAATAGAACTCTTAACATTTTTTTCCCATAATTGTGTTCTCACAATACTCATTACAAAATGATTTGGAGGGGAAAATACAAAAAAATAAAATAAAATAAAAATACTGATTAGTGATTCTAGTAACCCAAATTCTCACTTACTAATACTACGCCAGCTTTAGTTCCACTTCTGTCACATGGTCTCACTGACGTGCATATTCCACAAGCTGCTGTCACATTCTCAAACTCAGAGTATACCGTACCTACACGTATCGGAGACAGTTCAATAATTGAGTATGTACAAGTGTGATCAGTAGTTGAGATATAAAAAGACCATTCAATATTGTGGTTGATGTACTTTCATCACGAAAAGGTACAGCATGAATTGCACGCCTATGTAACCGCTCCTTTTTCACATGTAACTTTTACTTTTGCACATCATTGCCATTAGATTCACATAACTAAACTGTACATTCCTCATATACCACGCTTGCGGTTGCACCAACTAACTACAGAAGAAAGAAACTGGCTCCGGCTGCGATGGAACCAATTGTTTGTTTTCTCTCTCTCTTCCCCCTCCCCCACCTTTACACACAGTTTGGTGGTCAGAGTAGCTCACATTCACATTTTGTCTTTGCATGTGTACACACATAATATTTACCATGTCAGGAAACAGATATTTGAGTGTATTTCTGACAGTATTCACCCACCTTTGATAGGATCCACAGAGCACTGGTCCGACAGCTCAAAATTCTCGGAAAAGACACTTTGAAACCCGTACATTTCAAACATGCCATTAATAGAGCTAAAAGAGTATAAAATAAAGGAAATATCCCACAGTACTTTTTTCTTTACCCTATGTGTAGTCCACATAGCGCAGCACCAATAGAAGCTGCTAAAACTGCTCTCCAGACGTACCAATTCGCCATTAGAGAACCGGCAACTGCGACCGCACATCAGCCCATTAGAAAGATAACCACACCTTATTAATTAAAATAATTAGAATTGATTCATTGTCTTGCACGGACATTTACCTCATGTGATATGCTTACTGTGATTTCATTGGCCATGCAGGAATGTTGTGCCTTGGCACTAGACCCTCCCACCCTCACGTAGTAAAGGGTCTGGCTATGATAGCCAGACTAGGGGGAAAAGGGTCTGGTGTCAGTATAGACTCCTAATCAGAGCAAAAGCAAAATAACAAGCGTTCACAATTCCCATAACCTTCGCATTTGCAGAAGATATCCCATATAAGCATCGGTTTATAATAATAATAATATAATAATAAATAAAATTTATAAAATAACGGATAAATAAAATAATAATAACTCAATAATAGCAACAAAAATAACTTTTGCATAATTAAATTAACTGATATGCTTATTTAACATTAACCTATACAAAACTGCATAATGATGATTATTAAAAATTGAAAATATAAATAAATGTTGATTTCTTGCAGTCAAGCATAACTTGAATTCTTCTGAAAAAACGATGAAATCCCACAGCTGTGTGAACAATCAAGGTATAGTGTAAATGAGAATTGGCTACCCAAATATAATATTTCAAATACCTTAAATACAATTTTATGTTGACTCGTTTAAGCCATGGCTTCTCAAACAACTCATCCATCCTCTCCATACTCACACCCTATAAAAAAAAAAAGAAGACACTTTTTCAAAATCAGTGAGACATGAACGCTTCTTGATATTTTACTACAAATTAAAATTAGCTAAATACATTTGAAGTAGCTAGTAGCTAACTACAGAACTTAAATTTCCTGTGCTAACTCAACAAATTTAACAATCAAGAATCAGTAACAAATAATGGTAGCTTTATTTCTTGCATAACTAAGCATGTCTATGGATAATACCTTGGTTTCAGGTACTGTTAGAAGGACGATCACGAAAGCTACCACAGTAGCGCCAATCACTAAATACAGATAACCAATAATCCCTAATGAAGAGTTGATGAAAAGAGAAGTGATTTGTGCATTCACAGCAGCCGACAGAAAGAATGATCCTGATGACAAAGCCACTTGGATACCTGAATAGAAATCTTCAGACATGCATAAGCAGAAATTATACAGTAAATTCATGTACCTCTGGCTTCTACTGGAAATACTTCACTGCTGAATATCCATGGAGTTGTTCTGCAAAGCATAGAATATTTAGATAGGCAAAATGTTGCAGTATTAGGATATCAAGTGCCAAACAATACAATACAGAAAATACACCAAGCTGAAATGTTTGAATCTATATAATAATACTTTTATCACTGGTGCATAATATATTCATGAGACATGAGATGTGGTAAAGGTTGCCTCAAACTCAATGGGTAAAGCATCATCACATTCTAAATGAAGGTTATTAAAAACGACGACTATGTAATTGTTGCTAAAAGCAGGTGAAATCAGTGAGGAATAGGCAATAGCTTCACAAAGCCTAAGTTTAGCTACAATCATGATAGAAGGACAGATAGCTTTAGAAGCACGAGAGATTGACATTGGGAGAAAGGAATCCATGATTCAAGAAGAAAGAGCTGAATAGAGGAAAGGATAAAAAGCGCTGAGATGACTCAGGAAGAAAGAGAGCAGGAGAGGGAAACTGATGGAACTAAATCGAGTAATAAAGGATAATAAGTATTGATAAAAAGACCTTATGCTACTGCATTCATAATTTTAAAAGTACATTAAGCGCCACTATGTGGCAGGGTAGTTGCTAGTCAATATTACTATGAAATTTAAAATACTAAAATAAATAAAAATTAGTTAACAAAATACAGTTAATAGTTATAGCTAATTATTCATACTTACAGCCATGACAGAGCATAAACAAAGGCAAAACAACAAAACAGTACAGTGAAGATGTATCCGACTACGACATTTCCTTCTTCTTCCAATGAGAACACTTGAATGAGCACAATCATAAGTCCTTGAAGCAGGACCATCAAAACTGTTCCTAGTAAGATGATACCTTTACGGCCTACCTATGGACAAAGTCAGGCAAAACAACAACACAACAAACTATCAAGTACAGAAAGGACACATTTATTTGGCAAGCGAGTAAGACACTATACAGTGGTGTCAAATTGAGAATCGGGGATATTTGTTCATATGTGTGGACGTACGAATGTCATTTGTACTTTGACCTTCCCATATTTTTGTGTTAGCTCAGTATTCAACCCCGTCCCAAACTTCACTAAACAGAATACTCAGGTTTATCAATCATTCTGTATCATCCTAGAAATTAATTGTTTACCACTTTAAATTCTTTTGCTGGTGCAAATAAAACTCAAAAACTTACTGGAGTTCCATTTCTATTTGAGTTAGTGGCGGTGGTAAGTTAATACGCTAATTCAAACAGTTGCGGCAAGTGGTTACTATGGCATTGAATCCACTGTATGTATGTAATTTAAAAACGCTCTGACTCTTATGGTAGCTTGACTGTTAGAAGTTAAAATAAATCATTTAACAATAGTGTAGTCTTAAGCTCGCTCACCATTTATGCTCAAGCACACCACTAGTTTATCTTATTATTTTTTGCTTATTTATATGGTACGTGCGACCCCTTTTTTCGCCCATGCCACTAATTACATAAGTTGGTAAAGCATCTTGATAAAATAACAAAGTAATGAACCCGTCAACCATGAGTTGCTGGCCTTGAACATCAACCTACATGTAGTCTTGGAGCAGCCTAAGCACACCTGAACTATTGCAAAGGCATAGTGGACCCAACAGCACTACTTTCTCTTGGTTGCAAGTAATTCATCATCAGCTTTTTCTCATCTGCTTATATTTTTTATTGACCCTTGCATTCTTCTGCTTCTCTGCCTGCTGTCTTTCTGGCTCAGGAAGAAAGACAGCAGGAGAGGGAAATCATGGATGAATACCTTATGCTGTATACAATAGGTTCATAAGGCATTCCAAGCTTGTCTAGGCTGTTATGTCCTGACAGTTAAAGGGTTTGTATGTGCATTCTGCAGTTGATGGTCACAGTTCCAACCTGAGATGGTAGCTGAGATGGTAGCCTTTTTTTCCCCCCTTGTCAAACAATCTTCCCATCCAGGTAATGATATTGCTTTACCAACTCCGATCAGCTCATGAATTATGCATGAACACACATCATCGTTGTTACTGACACATAAATGTATTATTGGCAAGTGAGCGAGACACTATCAGGGGTAACACAGTTGAAAATTGGGGATATGTTTGGACATATGCATGCCATTTTGTACTTTGACCCTGGCATTTGTGTTTGCTCAGTGGTCAACCCGTCTCAAACTTCACTAAACAGAATCCTCTTTTATCGATCTTTGCCCGTATCATCCAAGGTAATTGAATTGTTTACCCCTTTCTGCGGTTGCTGTTAAAACTTACCGGAGTTCATTTTCTATTTGAATTAGCAGCGATGGTAAGTTAATGTGCTATTTGTCGTAGTTATACACCCTGCAACAATACTATTCTGACTTGAAAATCCATTGTCCGATAGTCTAACCATGAAGGTTAGTAATGGTATGTTCAGTGAACAAGTGTGTGTGAAAGTGTTGTGCGTTACAGTTCCTGCATAGCTAAAGAATTTTAGCACAAAGTAAACGTTTAACTAGCAAATCTAACTAGGGAGGCTCGCCGCCATTTGTGCTCAAGCACACCACTAGTTATATTGCTATATACATACAGGGGTTCTTTTAGGAATTAAACAAGGGAACAAGATTGTGCTCCTTCATCTAAGTCTCTCTGTCCTTTTATCAAGATTGTGGACTTAAGATTCGCAAAACTATTGTCTTTCCTTTCAAATCTTGTGCCACTTTTCCTCAAACTGATTCCACCCAAGTTTTAGCTACAATTAAGCACCTTCTACTGAGTGTGATGACGCTTTATTCATTCAGATAATGGTGATGCTTTACCAAACCAATTAAGCTAATAAATTATTCATGAACACACACCGTCATCATCATTACTGACAGGCAAGTGTATTATTATATAGATATTATACATAATGTTATACATATATATGTATGTATGTATATATATATATATATATATATATATATATATGCACCTCTTACCTTATCTATTAGGATAGTTGATACAGATCCTCCCACACTGTTACATATACCAACTATTAAGTTGGCTGAACATCCCGAAACGTTGAGTCGGCACAAAAACGTGGTGCCATAGAAACTGCACAACAACGAAAGCAAGATGTTGATAGAACTGATGAAAGCCATGGACAAGTTATGTATATTACTTACATTGTGAAATTTCCAATTACTGGAGAGATCATTAATAACGAACAACACAGCAGAAACCTGGACCAAAAAAGGGAAACAACAAATAAATGAAGCTCCAAAGGTGCAAACCATCAGTGCTACAACTATATAACTAACTTGGGTATCAATAAAACTCACGTAGTGAAAGTGGCAGATGTAAATGCTGTCATCTGCTCATGTGATTACGATGTGACAATAAGGAGTGCTACTCACAAAAGCAAATACCTATGCATAGTTGATAGCTACGCATTTTCTCAAAAATCAGCCCAAAATTAAAAAAAAGTAGTGCAATGTAAGATCTCAAATTGCCATTTTGAGTAAATTAAAAATTTAAATCAATGATTAATTGTCAGCGCTAATTGGTATCTAATATTTATACCTTTTCAGATATTTCCATCTCACAGTAAAACGTAACTGCTGTGCCATGTTTTTGAAGTAATTATGTGACAGTTTCGCAGTTGTGGACTCCAATTCCTTCAGCTCTGCCAGTACAGTGGTGTCATTAGGAGGGAGGCCATTGATTCTAGAGAGAATGAGTTGAGCCTCACTACATCTGTTGTGAAGCACTAGCCACCTAATCGACAAATGCTTAGTAATAATGTAAAATGAATTTCTACACATTTTTATAGATCAACCAATTCTAGCATTCAGTCATACAAACCACACAGTAAATAGATCGTTTGATTAATAATTGGTGAGAAGGTTGCACTGCTGTAATAATGTAAAAAACTTTTTAGATTTGCTGTAGCATTTTAAGTTAATTTTAACTAAGTCAGCCTCAATCACTTAGTGGATAGTTACGGTCAATCAATTAGTATATTGTTGCATTGATTACATCACTCCATTACCTTGCCACCTAAAAGATCGAGGTTTATTCATAACTGAGCCAGAGTACAATAAGCAGTAATTTACAAGTGCTAAAGGCAACCAGGCTACATAAGTAAAAAAACAAAAACAAACAAACAAACAAACAAACAAAGTGAATTTTAGGTTCTCACTACAGTTGCTATTTTTAAGTAAAAGTTACCTACCTGGGAGTCCTAGGAACCAACAGCATTAATATTCCATAAGTCACTCCGACAGCTATCTGAATTGTGAAAGAAACTCTCCATCCAGCACAAAACTCTGCAAACCCACAATTAGCACCAAACTGAACCACCAGGAAGATGCCATACACTGGTGCAGTGAATCCGGCCAGTCTTCCTCGATATTGTGAAGGAGACATCTCAGAAATGTATACCAATAAGACACTGTAAGCCACACTAAAACAAAATGACAATATTAACCACTATGTAGTATATAGAGTAGAATTATTAGCTAAAAAGCATTAGATGTGAGTAGCATGGCATTGGCATGAACAAGTGCCTATTAGAAATATTGATGATGTAGCCAATCAATCGTGGTTCTATAAGCATGGAAGTTATTCAACTTGCAGAACGTAACTTCAGCATAAATGTGTGTGAGGGCAATAGTTTGTCATTTGACATTCTGTTTGCCTTCCTGTCTGCAGTGGTGTAGGAAGATGTTTCAGTAAAAGGGGGCACCAAGGGTATGTTGTTGTTGTTTTTTGTGGTTTAAAAGTGTTTATGTGAGAAATCACCTCGTTAGATTGTGCCCCAAATTATGGGAGGGGGGGCTCCAGCCCCTGGAGTTCCTACACCACTGGTCTAGATCCTAAATGTTTCAAGCATTAAAACTAGAATATCCATTTAATGTGCAATATATATATATATATTCTGAGCTTTGCAATATGGGTGAAGTCTCTCTCTCTCTCCTCATCCCCTACCCCATAGCAACATTTAAGGAATAATAATTCAGCGAAGCGACAGATGTGCTAGGCACATATTGTTCACAGGTATGGCGGATGAACAGAAAGATATTTTTGTTTCTTTCTGTAAATCCAGGTATGGTGGCGATTTGAATGATCGGCCCTCTAGTACTAGCAAGAGCAAAACTATTTCTCAAGCGAAAGGGCAAAAAATTGTGAATGCTTTAAAAAATGATCCTGTAGCTCAAGCATATTCACCAAAGTTTAGACACTGGGTGAGGC
>WLWI01003723.1_pt1 | contig 13065 bp, 5 predicted proteins | sample 6701501 | NCBI WGS metagenome assembly WLWI01 (sample SAMN12718690, study PRJNA515312) | sponge metagenome | isolation source: marine sponge | host: Mycale hentscheli | place: New Zealand: South Island, Marlborough, Capsize Point | collected 2014-11-01
CTGATTCTTCCCCAAAATCCTGTATATATTTTCATCACAAGAAATCTGAAGTTCAACATCAGTTGAGTCTGAGGAGGAGGTTTCCATCCATCCAGAGAATAATCCACCCATCTTAGCAGTAGAAATTCTTTACCAGCAAGCGCGCACGCTCAGTTAAGCAGATAAAGCCGATGCGCAGCTGTAACTAATTCAGCACTCAGCCTTGAGCCAATGGCGATATAAAAATTCTACGCGGCCACTTTCGACTGCAAGATTACTAGCTATTCTCCAGTTTTTATTCTGCCTTTCGGGGGAAGGGACTTAACATCCACTAGCTAAAGTAGCTGGGTTAAGTCATCATTTATTTGATTTGATTTTAATTCATTTAGCTAGTTTTTGAACAGGGGTTTCTTCCTTTTCATGCCATTAGCTAGTACTTGATTACTTTGCTCCTCCAATCAAGCTCATAATCGCACCAGCAGTTGGTTATGGTCACTTTTGTTAACTAAGCCACGAGGGTGGGGTGCTCTATGTAGTCTCGCGCGCCATACCCTTGCCTTATCCTAAAACCAGGCAAGGGTCGGTATGGCACGCGTGAGACTATCTCTATGCTGCGTTCAGATCTACCTATCTAGGTGTGGTTGGGGGTGTGGTTTATTAGTTGGAATCAATATACCACCCATGCAGCGGTAGTGGTCTCTCATTTCTAATAGAGTAATACTGGAATGTCAGCGGGGTTGGAAGCAAATACAAAGTGGTAAGGCCAATATTAGTCAAGAAAATTTAATTGATATTTTACAAATAATCACAGCCAATTAATAGCCAAGAAAGTTTAATTTTTTTTAAAGTTTCAAACATTGTTCAAGAAAATTTAATTCATGTTTACAAATAAAAAGTTTCAATCACATTTGTTAATATCAGTTGCCACAAATTTCCCAAAAATCTGTTCTGTATGATCACTTCCATGAATAAATCAGTTAGCACTTCAATCAAGCTTAGATCATCAGTAAGACCTCGATGAATATGCAAAGTCATGATGTGATTCAGCCTGTCTTCAGCCATTGTCGAACGCAAATACGTTTTCACTCTTCGTAAAGCACTAAAGGACCTTTCACTGACAGCATTAGTTGCTGGTATTACAAGTAGGAGTTGAAACAATTGACACACTTCAGATAGAAGTTCTCGCTGAACTGGAGTCATTGCTTTGAAGAATTCAGTAACATCAGTGATTTTAACAGAGGTTTGATTTGGAGTGAAATTAGCTCTCAGTATCTCCAGCTGAGTTCTTAATAATTCATAATTAAAATCAGTCGTATAGAAATTAGCCACACACTTTAACTCAGCTTCATAATCCAGTCCTTGAAATGCTTTTAGAATAAGATTTTGAACATTATGAAAAACATTATAACCAGGCCGATTAAATCGATCAGTAATAGAAGTGGTGATGAGATCCAATGCTTCAAAGTAGATAGGTCTATAGTAGTCCTCTGGTGTTTCAGGAAACACACTCTCTGCATCTCCTTCGAATCTTCGAGGAGCTTTACGACGACGTGGCAAACCTGGTGGTGAAATACTAAAATGTTCAACCTCTTTACAAATCTTTTCCCAAAATAACTTAAACATGTCATCAGAACGTATAGATTTAAGAACTTTCAAAGTCATGGAGGCCACTTCCTGACCTTCTGAGGCTGATATGTCACTCTTTTGCAATGCTCTGCTCAAGTTATCACTGTGTTTAAGAATCAAATGCCCTAAACAAATTCCAAAATAATAATCAAAAGTCTTCATTTGAGATGCAACTCCATTTATACGAGCCTTCATTTCAGTGTCTTTCACTAAGTCAATAGCTTCTTCCCACAATTCTTGAAGAACTTCAAAATTGTCTAAGATACTCTTTAAGGAGTCTGCCCTTACTGTCCATCTTGTTGGACAAAGAACTCTAACACCAGGTGTATCAGGGGCCAACTCACTTTTCAGTTTCTCAAACAATGTATCTCTACGTGGGGACTTCTTTATAAGTTTTGTGATTTCATGAGTTGTATCAAGTGAATCTTTCATAATTTTAGAATGTTTGATTGCATCTCCACATGCAAGGCTGAGTGAATGGCCATAGCAGTGTGTGTACAAAGCTTTAGGCTCTTCTTTTAATACTTTAGCAACTACTCCAGCATTTTTACCTGACATTGTAGCAGCACCATCGTAACAGTGCCCTCTTACTTTGGTTATAGAAAGATTTAAACGCCTAAGAATATCAAATATACTGCAGTAATCGTATCAGCATCAATTGCATCCACCATGAACAAGCCAATGAAGTCTTCATGGACTTCAAAGATAGCATCAACCCAACGAATACACAATACAACTTGCTCACGATTTGAAGCATCAGTTGTTTCATCAACCATCAAGGTAACAAAAGATGCTGAATGTATTGAACTGGCAACCTCTTGAAGCATTTGAAGTGTTATTACTTTAATCATTATTCATTTTGCATATCATCACCAGATGTATACTTATCTGTTTTCTTTTTTATCCATTGAAATACCCTAGAGTCATCTTCCCCACGGAGTTTAAGCAATTGCATGTAATTGGAATTACTGTCATCCCTACCTCCTCGAAGAGGTAATGCTTGCCTAGCTAAGAACCGGACATTTGATAGTAATTTCAAAAAACACTGTCGACACTCCAATCTATCTTTAGCAAGTTAAAATGACAGACTTTCTCCTATATCCTTGGTAGTTGCAGGTAGAGTAATGGTCATCAGTACTGCATCCTTATGGCATCTACTGGACTCATGGTTTGGAAATTTAACACATGCATCCTTCCAATTAGTGTAGCCAGATGAAATATAGGTGGTTTCAAGATTACTTACTGAATTAAGCTTATTCTCAGAGTAGGCTTTCACACAAATGAAGCAGAATGCTGCATCCATATCTTCACAATAATAAAACCAAGGCCACCTTTGGAACCACTGGGGCAAAAACGATCTTTTTACGACATTTTTCTTCCCAAATTCTCTCCTTGGGAACTTGAATGGAGGAGAGGATAGCTGGTGCGGCTCTGTTCAAACTACTGGCACTTGCAGCTTTCTAGGCTTCATGGATGATTGAATGCAGCCAAAATTTTAGTAGCTAGTTGACTGTATTTTAGCTCTGGCTACACTCACAATGGTGGTTAGCTAGGTAGTGGTAAGGTTAGTTCACGAGGTTCTTCAATATAATGTAATCACAACGGTAGTTTTATAGGCATGCTCAAGGTGGGGTGGTGAAAGTAAAGTACACAGGAAAAAAGAAAAAACATTGTATGCAGGTAGACTTCCATAAGTTTATATAAATTGAAAGTGTGAAAGTAATCATAGTTCACCTTTGGACTCCAACATCGATGCCATTTTTACCTAAGCTAAAAAGCAACGTGATGATAAGCGCTCGTGCAAACACAACCACGCCCACTTCGGAAAAAAAGTGGTGAGGCCGAAACCTCGCCAGCCCCTCAGCGATTCTAACTGCCTTGCTGTATTAATTGAGAGCTTGAATCAGCTGAACACCTAGTTAATAGTTCAAACCTCTAAGCTTGGTACTAGAATGTATGGTAATTGATTTTATGAGCATTGCAGCCAGATGACCTGCCAGCTGCTAAAAGGTCAATCTGGCCACATTGTGTGTGACCACTTCTTGACAAACTATGTGCCTACACACTTGGGAAATACTTGACCTTTAACATAGCTGTCACATTTTGACTGTCAAGGGATTTCCTATGGTTGAAACCTATGAATAAGTTTAATTATAAAATGGCGATTCCGCTTATGACACAATATAAAGTTTTTTTTGTGTGTGTGATAGAGGCATTTGTTAGTTAAAATCATGATATCATTATTTAGCAGCAAGTTCCCGATTAATAGTTTGTATAAATATAACATAGGCAGTTTTATCCATGGTTTCCCTCTTCTGCTCTCGATATTTTTTCTCAGCCATCTAATTTCAACTCATTGATTCCCTTCTCCTCCTCTATCTCTCCTGCTCCCCAGTAACTTCTTTACTACGGCATTCTGACTACCAATGGCTCTTGACAACCAACAATCGGCACTCCATATCCCCCCATAAAACGGCGAAGTTTTGAAATTAAGTCTGGAAAAGGGTCTTCAATGCCATAGTAACTGGTCGAATCAACTTTTTGTTTCTTGAAAAGCAAGCGTTTTCGCAGGAATTTTCTCACACTTCTGCGCTTAAGTATAAAGTAAGGCTTGCTTAATGCTGTAGTTTCAGAATAAACTGGGGTGTCGAGCCTAAAAAGCCGTGTTTTTTGGAGAAAAAAGTTCCCCACGCGCGTTTAAAGGGCATACTTAACATATATAACATATACCCGATTTTGCATTATCCACCTCTAATACTGTCTCGCTCGCTCCGCTCGCTCGCCAACTAGTGGTGTGCTTGAGCACAAATGGCGAGCGAGCCTGATAGTTAGGTAACATAAAAATAAGTATTGTTACTATGTTTTAGCTTAGTTCATGCAAACACTATAATAGCAGTTATGATCTTTTATTTCAGCAAACAAATACAAAATCACTTTCTTACTTGATTAATGGTAACTTTTGTAGTATCAAACATCTGCCATTCTGATAATCTGAACAAGCTCTCAGCTACGATAAAAAATAAACCTGTGTTATTATTTGTAATTTTAGCCAACAAATATGGAATTACTACTTACCTCATTATTGAGGATCGATAACTTCTGTAGTATCAAATTAGAGTTACTTTGACTATCTGAATTACCGTGAATTCTTGACAACAAGCTCTCACCTACAAAAACAAAAGACCATAAATTTTAGCACACAAATACTAAATTACTTTCTTACCTCATTTTCTTGAGCAGTGGTAATTTTTGTTGTACCAAATTTGAGCCATTCTGACTTTAAATCAGTCACCGTTTACAACAAGCTCTTAGCTACAAAAAAGAAAGGCCACAGTTATTTTGCATATTTAGCTAACAAATATAGAACTACTACTTAGCTAACTCAGCTTCCCTCGAGTAGTAGTAGCTTCCTTAGCATTAATAGTACGGCATTCTGTCTACCAACGGCTCTTGACAACCAACAATCGGCACTCCGCATCCCCCTAAAACGGCAAAGTTTTGAAATTAAGTCTGGAAAAGGGTCTTCAATGCCATAGTAACCGGTCGAATAAACTTTTTGTTTCTTGAAAAGCAAGCATTTTTGCCGGAATTTTCTCACACTTCTGCGCTTAAGTATAAAGTAAGGCTTGCTTAATGCTGTCGTTTCAGAATAAACAGGGGTCAAGCCTAAAAAGCCGGGTTTTTTTTTAGAAAAAGTTGCCCGCACGTGCGTTTAAAGGGCATATGTACCATCCATCCATACATACATGTATATAACATATACCCAATTTTTTAATATCCACCCCTAATACGGTCTCGCTTCGCTCGCTCACCAACAATAATCTCCAATTTTCAATTGTGTTACCCCTGAGAGTGTCTCGCTCCACTCGCTCACCAATAATGTAACATGGAATACAATCTATAATTTATACAGTTAACATGTAACAATCACATTATAACCACATTTTTGCTTCTTTTTTTGTTTTTTCAGGATGAAATTATTGTTTTTTATGACAATAATTGGTGGCATATTGGGTGCTGGCGTGACACCAGAAAAACCACATGTCCAATTTTTAAAGGCAGTTAACAGGCATAATGACAAAGATTTCATTTTTTTTAAATGCAAATTAAATGGGACAAGACTACAGTGGGAATACAATAGTACTCCTCTGACAGCTCTCTTCCAATGAGGTTAACAAAGGATCAATCACTCAGTGGCAACATTACAACGTGACTACTGTGCTACTGTCAGCTCAACCTGCACAGAATAATAATATAATAATGCAGTCCATTCTGATATTGTCGTTCAATAGAGGGACAACTTTAAATTTTAATATTTCCTGCAACAGCCGCTCATCATCTGGTACAGTACCTGCAGGAAATATAACTAATGTTGTAGTGGGAGTTGTAGTACCGTTTACAATAATAATAATTCAGCGAAGCGAGCAGAGCTGACTCTCTAATTGAGTTCGTGATATATATATATTTAGGTCTAGAAATTGTTTTTGTTCTTGCGTGGGCGTACGTGTTAAACACTAGGCTGTCCTGTTACATTACCAATGGTCAGGTTTCACAACTGGATAAGTCGGTTAACTGGACATCTTTTTACTGTCCAGTTATTTAATGGCCAGTATTCTAGCCATCCAGTTATGTAACTGAAAGCTGGCCAGATATGTAACTGGACAGTTGCCTTCTGTCCAGTTACACAACCGGTTTATCCTGTTACATAAGTGGATAATTATTCCATACAGTTACATATCAGGTCCATCCAGTTATGTGACAAGAGGTTTCCCACTGTCAAATAAATATAATTTTAGACATAATGTTGTTGCTTAGTTTGTTTTCATTTCTCTAGTACAGTTGTTTTAATTAACTAATATATTTTTTCTATGTAATTAACATATACTGTTGAAACCACTGAATCAATTATTATTATTATTATATTATGATTATTATTATTATTAATACTATTATTATTACTACTATTATTATTATTATTATTATTACTATTATTATTACTATTATTATTCATACAAATTTAGGAGAAATTACTTTGAATAATGCCAGAAAAAATAAAGACAAAGAGCTATAGTAATAATAACGAAATAGTCAAACAAAACAAGTAAATAAATTAATAAAATAATAAGGTAAATAATAATATTAAAATATATTACTATAATAGCTAAATAAAATTTCATAGCTATAACAAACATCAAAGATACTACAAAATAATATATACAATTTCAGTCTGGATACTTTTTTTCATTTCCCAAAGTACATAGCTGCTTTTCTTGTGAATGATGAACACAAGATTGTATATTGTAGCCAATCGTTATTATTATGTTATTTGTAGGAATAATTAATTTGTGCACAAAATGGGCTGGATTTTTTTAAATTTTAAATCTATTTGGAAATGTTAATTATATTATTGCCAAATAGATTTAGCTATAGTATTCTCAAAACCAACCCATTATGTACAACGACAAATCTAATACTTTTTATAGTAGGAACAATTTTAGTTTACAGGTTAACACACCGTAACATTGTTAAATATATTTAATCTCAGCAGGGATGTTCAAAATTTGTAGTTTGCAGTAATAATTGGCAGTTCCAGAGTTAAGTCTAAATTTTGTACATGTAGCAAATCTGATAAGTTACTAATAAGTATAATGTTGAAAATATGTTTCTAATTGTATTATTACTTCACTCTTTCATCACTCATATAAACATTATGTATACAGTATTCAAGCTCCAGTGCTTTATTACAAAATTAATCAAAATGCAAAGTATTATTCAGCGAAGCGAGCGGAGCTGACTCTCTAATGAGTTCGCGATATATATATATTTAGGTCTAGAAATTGTTTTTGTTCTTGCGTGGGCTTACGTGTGTACACTTTCTCCTACGCGCTTGCGCGGGCCGGTAACCTTCTTAGCAACATTTTGTTTTGTTTACCCGCCGTACGAAGTAGCGATGCCCAGTAGACAAAACGTTAGAAATGCTCGGTCAAGAGCTTTGAGGGGTTAGAAACTCCTGAAGAAAAATTAGTAAAGAGAGCGATAAGAAATGAAAAAGACAGGGCAAGGAGGAGGAGAGCTAAAACGAAACAGAAACAGTTAGCAAAGTAAAGAAGCTGACAGTATTTTGTAGCCACACCAAGCATGCATGGAATAGCTGCAATTACAGGGAACATGCATCGCTCGCTTCGCTATTTTGTGCTATTAGAGCACATCACCAGTAATTATACAATTTATTGATTGGTAATTAAATTTAATGAATCTTGCATTATTATGTTTATACTTACTAATTCATTAAAAAAAACTATAAGACACGTAAATTACAGTGAATATTTTTGGTCCAGCCTACAAAAACTAGCAGGCAGAATCAAGCACGAACTGTTGTGACACTATTTCATCTTGTTATCATTTACCCACCTTTTTTCACTTCCTATACATGCAGGTTAACTAGCTCCAGACCCTTCCAGAGCGCGTAACGATAGGTAAAGAGTGGCTAGCCAGACTACCTACGTAGTGGTGCGAAGCATATCAAATGAAGCACCAGGATGTGCGAACCCTCAGCGCCCACCAGAGATCAGCAGTAGAAGGGAACGTCTGTTAAAAATAATTTTAAACCTTTAGCATTTACACACAGACAGTTGCTACGTACGGCGATACAAAAGAAAGAAGCAAACAACAGCAGAGCGAAAGGAACTCCTCTAGGTTAAAACAGATCAGCTCCGCGGTATATAACTCGACTCTAGCTTCCTTACACGCGTGAAGCGCGACAATTGCAGCACCAGTACAAGCCGGCCGGCCACTCTCTAGCTGCAATTTTCAGCTTACGTGATTATAACGTGCGGTAAAGGGGCGTTACCGGTAGCGCGATAGCAAAACACGACGGCTAAAATCGACTAGCTTTTTCTTGAAAACTAAGTAGAAACAAAAAATTCTAGCACATTAAAGGGACTTACTTTGCAAATTTCTCTATCTCTATATCATTTCAGAGCCCGGAAGGCCGTCGTCTTCGAGATCCGTTGTTGAATGACACACACACACACACACACACAGAGACACACAGACAAAGTGACTACTGTAACCCTCTCGCGCATGCTCGCTGAGGGTTAACAACTGTTTTGCAAACTGTTGCGGAGGAAGAACGATAGGAACTTTTTTGTGCACAATTCAAACTCCTAATGAATGATAAGTTCATATACAACTAGAGCTTTACTGCTCAAGTTTCCTACACGTAGTGTGTAAGAAAACTCAGAATTTGTTCAAACACGTTCCAAGCAGACAATCGAACTGAAAGCTACAGAAGGCATTTCAGGATTTATTTAAGCTAGATGTCAAGCAGAGCAACACTTACCTGTTTGCGTTCTACCAGATCCAGAAAGCGTTGTGGCATATTCCTGTAATATATTCACCAAGGTAGTGTTAGAGAGGTGAAGTAGGGTCTGGGGCAAGATTAAGTTCTCAAGTTAAATATAATTATTATTACTAAAATCAAAATGAAACAATGTCAGTATTATAATAATTTTACGTAGCTAGTACAAAATTGATTTTTCAGAAATACATAAATAGTTCAGTTTTTAATTGCAAAAAAAAGAAGGAAAAAAAGGAAAGTCATGGATCAAAAAGTATATACTTATTATCAGAGGGAACAATGCCAACAAATAATGTAAGTGGTGGCAGTGATCATAAGTGGATGACAGAACTCTGCTGTGGTTAATTCTAACTAACCATGTCAGTAAGTCATCAATCAGGTCATACATTAAATATATATTTTACTACACCAAGGGATGATTTCTAGAAGTTTAAAATTCAGTTCAACTCAAAATACAAAATTCATCTCTAACAAAACAGTGGGAAGCCACCCTTTCACCCCAGCAACTCTTTCACCCCCACCACCTCCCTCCCCTCAACTAGCTGGTGCCATCTGGCTGTTTATTTTGCTCATACAGTCTTTTCGTAAATTCATAGTACAATTATTCATGTTTCTGCCATCTGTCCTGTAACATTTTTTAAATGATTGACTTAAATGGTATTCATTGATCTCCTTCGCTAGTCTGGACAGAACTATCTCCTGTAGATCATTTGCAGCTGGTAACTATGGTTTGATACAATGAGCCCCAAATTATTTCTGGTATGGCTAATTTCATGTACATTATTAGAATGCACACAGTAACTTCTATCAACATAACATTGTCATTGCTTCTTGTTCTCTCTAGTTGTTAAGATACTGCACTAATGTACTCTACTTTGAAGACATGATTAGTGTTAAATGAACACAATATTTGGTACAGTCACCATCCTCCTCAAACAATATTATTTTCCGAAATCAAATACATAAGCTTCCTCCATTTAATATAAGATAAAAAAGAATAAAAAAATAATTAAATAAATTAGTAAAAAACCAAATAATCTTGTGCAATTCCGTTAGTATTGTTTTTCACAAAAAATATATAAAATATAACAACAATACATACATATTTAAATAACAATGGGTCTTCAATTCATTATAATATTTTTCCATAATTGATAATTATTAATTTACTCACAAAATTCACCCAATAGTGGATTAATGATTTTAGCAAATTTTTTATATCAATTTTAATATTTCTGGAAATAAATTATCTAAGTATTTTAATTAAAAAAAATACAAACAAGAACAAAAACATTGACTTCATGTGTAACATTATTAATAACACCACTGATGGTCTCCAATAATCAAGAATATCATTCCATACTAATTATGCCCAGTAGCTATGAAATTGCAGCAATTTTGTTACACAAAATGTTAAATCTAAAATAATGCTTTAAGTGACAAACAATACTAGTGAGGCAATTACATAGAGAATCAGCTATAAAATTCATGAAAAAATTGTTGAGAGACAATAAAACAAATCCAAAATTATAGAAATAATTCAAGTATCTTTAATATTCAGTATAAGAAATAGTACACTTTATTTATTTTAATAAACCTTCCATTTTCTATTGCAATTGACAGTAACTGATGATATTTCCAGTGAATATAATGAAAATTTTCATTATAGAAGTTATTGAAATTCCATAGGATGCAACTGTTGTCTGATTATTACTAGCCATTTTACCTGTTTGATAATCTGAAACTACAATTTTTGAAAACAAAGAATAGTGTAGCATAAAAAACATACAGATTTTAATAAGTTTATATTTATTCTTTCTGTTATTATGCCACTAAGTTTAGTATACTGTATTAAATGAATATTAATAGCTTCATACCATTTGAAGCTTCTGAGCCAGCAACACTTGCTGTTGCAGATGTTACAGAGGTAGGAAAGGATAAGGGTGATGTTTCCTCATTGCTATGAAACGATTCCTTAAAGCTCTCATATGAGCAAATGATGTTAAAAGATGAACCACTTGTAACCAAGGCAACAGGGGTTGTAGCTTTGAGCTGCTTATCAAAGAGTATAACTTGAAAGTAAATGTGACCGTCTACAGGAAAATCGGGCACAACGCGGCCCCGACGAAAATTTTTTTTTTTGCACTTACAGACTCCTCGGCAAGCAGATGTTAAGCTCTCCAAGTTTTATCGCCGTAGCTTTAGCCATTCCCGCTATATATCGCTTAACCGTTCCCTTCGTTAGGCTTATTTAATACAATTTTAAGAACTAAATCGATCTTTTTGCGACGTCTACGCATGCCGCGTTGTGCCCGATTTTCCCGTAGACGGTCACAAATAAGGGTATCATTTTTCAAGTTCCTTGTTGCTCCAAGTTGATCACTAGAAGAAAACCCAAAAGCTCTTATACTAGGTATTCCCAAATCTTGTGAGGTACTATTACTTCTGCAAACAAATATGGATGTTTGCTGTGAATAATTTTGAACTAATTGTGCAGCCAGCGCGTACTCAAATTGTATTTCTGTACCTTGTCTGGGGGGGATAAAGTCAAGTATTTCAGGTTCTATTTGGTTGCTGGTGATATTAATTTCCATATTATTATTACAGGAAACTTCGAAATTCTTGATTTGTCTATTGCCAGTAAATATAATCAAGATTGAGTCAAGCAAGAATGCATTCTTTTTAGGTTTTGCAGATATGAGAGAGGTAGTAAAATTGAATTCATTACTTTCACTTACCACTGCAGTTCCAACATCAGAGCTAACATAGCCACCCAAACTTGAACCATTAACTCCCCACTGCACCTCTAGTCCTTCTATATGGCAGGAAAAGTAATAATCAGTAATTACTGACTCATTAAAGCGTTCTATTCTCTTTAAATATTTAACTTGCACAAAGCTTTGTGATAGTTCCAACCAAGAAAATAATGTTGTCACAATCAAATAGATCTAAATTATTATTATACATAGGTGGATTAACAACAATGTGCTTGTCAAACAGCAATTTACATATTTAAAAAAAATCAGGGAATATAACATCAGCAATGAAGCAGAGAGTGAGAATGTAGCTGTTCTATTCAGATCCATTTATTGGTGTACTATTGTATTCAGTGATTAGCTGTATCAATTTAATGTTGACCACGCCTCACCTTTACTGAATGTTTCATACTGCACAATATGTTTGCCAGGCTAGCCTCTTTTCTGGGCCATCCAAAAGCCATAGGAAGCTATAAATTTCAGAATATTCTATAGGTTTTGGCTTACCTGTTATGTAATACAAAAAAAATATTAATAAATTTCCAGTATGTTGTATATGCTACAATGAGATATATCTTTTATTCAGAAACAATTATCACCAATACAATTCAAAATTAACGTAAGTTATACTTTAAACAATTTTTATTTCAACATTTTTCGTAGCTAACTACAAATTAATTATAGCTAAACATTATTTTAATTATAACTTAACCAAACTCTGTTTTTAGCTATCTCAGTCGAAATTATGGCAAGATGACTAAAAATGAACATTTGTTGGAAGACAAGTTTGCAGAAAAATTTTCTATTCCTTCACTTAGCCTTAATAACTCAACAAAAAAATACAGATATTTAAATTAAATTATATTTTTACACAATTAGAAGGAAGTAAATGATAGCTAGTTAAAAGTGAAACTTTTACCAGAAGCAAAAGATAGGACAAAAAGACAAGTGATGAGGCTCATTAGTCTTCAAAAAAATTAAAAGCTACAATTGATCTCTCTTGTGGAAGATAGAGTGATTGTGGTGCAATTTATAGCCAGTCATGATATCCCATAAAATAACAAACAGCTATTCATTAAGTTGAGTTCTTGTAAATAAAATTCACAGGGGTGGGGGGGGGGGGGGGGGGGGGTTTTTTTTTTTAAAAAAAAAATTTTTTTTGGAAAAAAAAAAAAAAAAAAAAAACAAGAGAGGGGGGGGGGGGGTGGGGGGTGGGTGTGGGTTGGGGGGGGGGGGGGGGGGGGGGAGGGAAGAGTTTAGGAAGGAGCGGGGAGCACACATTTGTTTGACCACAACCACTTTTGCTGAAACCACACCCATGTGATTAAAAATCGTCTCAGGTCT
>WLWI01003724.1_pt1 | contig 13064 bp, 7 predicted proteins | sample 6701501 | NCBI WGS metagenome assembly WLWI01 (sample SAMN12718690, study PRJNA515312) | sponge metagenome | isolation source: marine sponge | host: Mycale hentscheli | place: New Zealand: South Island, Marlborough, Capsize Point | collected 2014-11-01
AATAGCACATAAAACTCTACTACTCAACTCCTGCATCCAGGACAAATGGAAGGTGAATCCAGGACACAGGACAATGTCAACAAATCCAGGACTGTCCTGGACATTCCAGGACAGTTGGAGCCTATGCAGACTCCATCGTAGGTACTTCTTCACTAGCTTCAAGGGCTGTCACTACGGAATCTTCTTCTTGATGGTATCTCCCACAACTGTCAGATCATTGAACAGCTCAGTTATCACTTGGAGCTCCATACCAGGCACAATCCCCAATAACCCGTCTCTTACAAGCGTCATCCTACACTTTAGCGTCCATGTACCGTAGTTTGATCCGTTTAGCAGAACAATGTTGACTGTTTTCACTTCTACCATCCTGGGCACATAACCTGTTGGCACAGAAACGTATATGCACAGTGATATAGTGCAGCTAAGTTTTCAATCAATGATCAGCAACAACAATCAATGGTACTACAACAGAATAGATGGTGAGGTAAGGTTGACTGTTGTAACTAATTCAATGCAAAAATAAAAGAAAATACACAGAAAGTACCGAGATACTGAGGAGCAGGAGAGATTATATAGACAAAGGAGGAGAAGAGAACCCATTAGTTGAGAGGAATAGGAAAACCTGAGATGAGTCAGGAAGGAAGGATCAAGAGAGGGAAGTCATGAATAATATATCTCGTGATAGTGCATTCTTAATTATTTTGCAAAAAAAAAGTTGTACATCAATAGCCATGGAAGTGAATGGGTACTTGATAATTTATACTACTGCACTCCTAAAAATATATTTGCCTGCTCTTGAATTTTCCAGCCATTTCATACTCAACTCGTGTAATAAATGTATTTATTCTGCCCTGATATCTTCACAATGACATCTTTAGGGACATGACCCATGAAGTAACCCACAATATTTCACACTGTACTGAGCAAGCTCATTATCCTAGAAGTTATAGCAACTTGCCAAGCTTGTCACTTTTCCTGATTTTTACAACTACCTTCCTCTTGTGTAGCTACTCAGGGTTAGAGCAGCTGCTAAAATATCAGCTGGTGGTGTGGGTAGCCCCTATAGCCTACTTAAGCAGTGAGTTACCAGTCCTCTAGTACTAACTACAGCAGTGAAGAGCTAGATATTTCACTCTCAGGCTTTATTTTCACTTGCCTCTGAAAATAGCTCTGACTCATGTAATAGGTACTATATAAGTATTTATAATATATATATATATATTGTGCACACTAGAAATTACTTTGCCATTAATACAAGCATAATAATGCCAATAAACCGTTAAGTAAGGGGTTATTATGTTGAGTTAATACGTCCCCACAGGTTATAGCATTGTTCATTGTGCTTTGTACACAATAAAGTATATTATTCAATCAATAGAAAAGTATCACATGCATGATTGGCCGTATATACACTTATTATGTAGTTATATATTCGAGGATTTGGCATCAGGGTTGTACTCACTATGGTCATTACATTCACTGCTGGAAATCGCTTCCCGGTATTATCAGATGCTTCACTTCTTATTCGCTCTTTTAGAAGTTATGCTAATAATGCCACTGGTGGTTTGGGTGGTATAGCAAGAGATAACATCATGCTTCTTACGTAAGTTCAGTCAACTCAGTCCTATTCATTAATAGCATACAAGCTCTCCAAGATAGATTTAAATTAAAAGAATACTTTTCATCTTGATTGCTTAATGGCAATTGAGCAAAATAAGTGATATAGTATTCGGAGTGGTCAATTAAATATAAGGTTTACTTCAGTATATACATAAAATACATGATGGGGCATTTTAACTACCTAAAATACAATTTTTTGCCTTAGAAGCGTTTTATTCTGGTACTTTAAAAGCTAGTCTCATGCATACTATAACAGTCAGTTATTGTCATGCTTTGTAAAGTTAGCAATAAAAGATGCTGTAAGTGGTTGGAAAGCGTTTCAAAACCCTTTTCCAAATAAAATTTTAATTATAATAATAGCGAATTTTTCTCTTTTTAACAGCCAATATTTGTCAATTATAACTTAACCCGATGTTTCGACTTCTTGCTGGTCTGGACATTTAAATCTTTTAATGTACCAGAATTTTTGTTTCATATAATTATTTTTTAAAAAATAGTTAGTTATTCGCCATACAATCATCGGCGAGCGAGCGTAGCGAGCGAGACCCTTACAGGAGTAAAAATGAAAAAATCTGGGATGTTTGTTTATTTATATACTTACCCGTATCACCTTAGAAGTTGAATTGTTTACGGCTTTGAATTGTTTTGCGGGTGCAGATGTTAAAACTCAAAATCTTATGGGAGCTTCATTTCTATTCGAGTTAGTGGCGGTTGTAAGTTAATGCGCTATTTGTCACAGTTATAAACCCTACTCAGGCTTGTAAATTTTCTGATAACTCTAATTACCAAGACAGTTTACGGATTTTGTTATGTTTGTAAATGGACTCTTTCACCCTGTGATATCACAAAGAAATTTTTAAATAACGTGATTTGATTTTGTTGCTTCTTCTTTAATTCAAACTGTTGAGGGGAGCGGTTACTATGGCATTGAAACCCCTTTACCTCATACGTAATTTAAAAACTCGACTATATTTTAATAGTTTGAGTGTTGGTTGTTAAAATCAAATTTAACAATAGTGTATACGTAGTTTAAGGCTCGCACGCCATTTGTGCTCAAGCACACCACTAGTAAGCTAGTATTAGTAATTCCCCATATTGTCACACTGTATGGAGCAAATAACTTCTTGCTGCCCGTGATAGTTTTGCTTCATATTCTCAGTGGTTTACTGAAGTGCTGGAATGGAGTTCCCTATCATTAGCACAGATTGAATTGTGCACCACTGGTTATACTACAACCACTAATACAAACTAGTGATGTGCTTGAGCACAAATGGTGAGCGAGCCTAAAGACTATACTATTTTAATATGAATGATTTTGACTTCTAACACTGAAGCTACTGAAAGTAAGGTCGAGTTTTTAAATTACAGCATACACGGTAAGGGACTTCAGTGCCATAGTAACAACTCGCTGCAACTGTTTGAATTGAAGGAAAAACAACAACAACAACGAAATAAATTTCGAAAGCAGTAGCAAAGAAGCGCAGCTTGACAAAGACTTCACAATCGTTTCAAGAAGAGAGTAGCTATAAACTTTTTGGTTGAAACAAAGTTGAGTAAGGCAGTGCAGCAGGATTCTCAGCGCTCGTTAATTGAAAAATACTGGAACTGTGAAAGCTTTACCACATAATTAGAAGCGTGGGTGAAAATGTTTGACAGATGCATATTATTGGCGAGCGAGCGTAGCGAGCGAGACACTTACAGGGGTAACACAATTGAAATTCAGGGATGTTTGTTTGTTTATATATATGGACGTACGTATGTCATTTTGTACTTTGACCCTTCGTATTTTTGTGTTCGCTCTGCGTTTGACCCCGTCCCAAACTTCACTGAACAGAATCTTCCGGTTTAGCGACCACTACCCGTATCACCTTAGAAATTGAATTGTTTACGGCTTTGAATTGTTTTGCGGGTGCAGTTAAAACTCAAAAACATATGGCAGCTCCATTTCTATTTGAGTTAGTGGCGGTGGTCTGTTAATACGCTATTTGTCACAGTTATAAGCCCTACTCAACAGTATTTACTTAAAAATTCATTGTCCACTAGACTTACCACAAGGTAAGTCTTGTGTAGGTATGTTCAGTTGTGTGAAAGTATTGTGTGTTACAACTACAATTAAGAATATCACAAATAAAATTTTAAATAACGTGATTTGATTTTGTTGCTTCTTTTTCAATTGAAACTGTTGCGGGAGCGGTTAATATGACATTGAAACCCCTTTACCGCATACGTAATTTAATAACTCGACTTTATTTTAGTAGCTTGAGTGTTAGTTGTTAAAATCAAATTTAACAATAGTGTAGTTTAAGGCTCGCTCGCCATTTGTGCTCAAGCACACCACTAGTATACCTATATATATATATCTGAAAACTCAATTGAACATGACTTAGAGTCAGCTTCGCTCGCTTCGCTCGCTCACTGAATTATTTTATAAAAATATCTCACATAAAATTGGAATTTTATGTTAGGTCATATATTTTGTTATTTTTATTACAATCTTGAAACATGTAACTAGGGGTGTCAATTTAAAAGGTTCAACTATTGGTATCGCTTTCCTTGGAACAATGTGCACTCCAAATTCAATCGGAGTGACCCAAGATGGTGGAGGATTCCCTCTGGCCTTTGTTATAACTATTGCTGCACATGAAATTGGACACAATTTTAACATGAGGCATGATAATGGAGGAGGTAAGGAGTACCTTGCAATCATTGTGATGCTTGTACGTGGTATCAATACAAGGGGATCAGTTGAGAAGAAAGATTATCAAAATAGTTATTGGGAGCAGAGCATAAAGTAAGAATAAAATGGTCCAGTGTGTTGTAATGGATGTTCTACAATGCTATATGCCCATAAAGCTAAATTCTATGTAGAGTAATAATTTTTTGTGTTTAATTCTTTGATTTAATCAGATATGGTCTATTGTGACTATTATCAGTAGCATTCATCATTCTTTAAAAATGTATTGTACACATATTGATATTAGGCAGAGTATGTAGCTGCCCGGATCCTACCTGCATTATGGCTTCTCGACTCTCCTCACTTCCTCCTACTCGTTTTAGTAACTGCAGTGCCTCAGATCTTAACATGATAACAGACCAGCTAACATGTCTACTCAATGTCCCTACAGCATCCCAGGGTGGACCTCGGTGTGGGAATGGAATAGTAGAAGACAACGAGGCTTGTGACTGTGGAGAACCTGGTTTTTGTATCAATCTTTGTTGTAATGCTACCACCTGTCAACTCACAGCTGGGGCTCAATGTGCTCAAGGAATGTGCTGCAATACAACCACATGCCAGCTAGCTGGTGGGACAGTATGTCATGCAGGCATTGGAGAATGTGATATCAGTGAGTTCTGTTCAGGATCCTCTAATGAGTGCCCACCAGATGTCTTCAGAATGAATGGCAGTCCATGTGCATCAGACACTGGCTATTGCTTCAATGGAACTTGTCCAACACATGATGCTCAATGCATGGTATCCTTTTGTAAGTGAATCTCTAGTTGTTTAACACTAGTTATGTGTACAGTTATCTAAATCATTTAATGCTTCTGTTTATCCTTCAGCAACCAGAGCAGCTATCTTCTGTCTTCAGTTTAATACACATGGCAGCTTTGCCAGGAATTGTGGACATGACAACACTAACTACTTACCATGTTCAGTGAGGTAATTATGTGTACTCCCATATTATTAAAGTAGTTCTTGCTTCCCAGTGCAGTTTTATGTTGGAATGTTACAGAGAACTGGAATTGAAGTTTTGTATTGAAAATATGTAACAGGAGTGGTCTCTCGTCTGTTTAGCTTATTCTCTTATGAAAGGCAGCGTTTACATCTACTGTGTTCATAGCATAAGCCATACTGATATCTGATTCTGATCAGAATAGCCAATTAATCAATCTTTTGATCTGAGATGGCTTTGTAACAGCTAGTGAGCACTGCGGAACTTCATTGATATAGCGGTCTGATTAATTGTATGCTCAGACGTGTGTGTGTGTGAATGTGTTTACAATATGCGTGTGTATGCGTATATGTATTCATGTGTATGTGTATGTGTGCACATACACTTGATTTTCCATGTTAGTATTACAATAAATATTGCAATAATGAACTGAAAGGTTAATGTGTATGTTTATTGTTTGATTAGAATATATTGTACTTTAGCTTCCATTGAATGTAGCAACCCATATGTAAAGCAACCAACATGGAGCTGACATTAAACTGTCCGATACCAACAGCTAAGGGAATCATGGAGTGCCTTATCTACCTTTGTATCCTATTCATTCTTTTATATATTATTTTATTTATTTATTTATTTATTGATTTATTTATTGCCTTGTCCAACCCCGCTCTATAAAAACTCAAGACTGGGTCGCTGAACTGAGTAGGGAAAGAGTGTTCACCTAAGCTGACTCATATAACTACTTCAATGAAGGAATGAAAGAAAACACACAGAAAGGAAAGAGATATTGAGGAGCAGGAGAGATAGACAAAGCAGGAGAAATAAATCTATGAGTTGAAAAGAGAAACATGAAAAACTGGGATGGCTCAGGAAAAAAGAGAGCAGGAGAGAGAAACCATGTATAAAAACACTTTATGTTACTGCACTCCTAATTGCAGAAGTTAGTACATCAGGTGCCACTGTGAGGCGTAGTACTTGTTTGTTAATCTTAAATAGCCTGACCCTTTACCAATCACTACGCAGGAAACGGGTATGGTATACTGACATTGAGCAGTTTGTTCTTGCTTGGTCAGCTAGTGGTTAACTGTGGTTCAATTAGTGTGGGTGTAAATGGCTAAATATTATGAGAGGCGTAAATTGTTCAGATCAGTAGGTAGAGCTTGTTCTCTATTGCGATGAAAAAATGTAGCTTATACAAAACTATGCTGGGAGATGCTGTTAGTCTTGAAATTAATGGCATTGATGTTGCGTTCTGGCTGGCATTCTTCACCTTTACGCATGTCAAAAACCTAAGGTAACATGCAGGTATAATATATAATGGCCCAAGAGCAAAGAATTCTTCCAACTTTAGATCTCTTAAAGATTGTCCAAGTCACTGCTTAGCATTAATAACGGCATCATCTAAACAAAGAGCTTAGACACAGCCTTTGGAAGATGTGCATAGAAATATGACACGTGCAAAAGTTTGAGCCATCTTATGTTACAGGTTATCATGTTGCGTATTGTTTGGTCTCCCTATTAGCGAGGAGAACTGAATAAACTATTCAATGTCAGTCTACCAGACCCTTTTCCTGCATAGCAAATTGATAAAGGGTCTGGCTATGTGAGATTACTTGTATATTGTGATTTGTCAATCAATGCATCAACATCCATCGTATTGTTAAATGTGTAATAAAATAATTTTGCCATTGTTGTATTATTTGCTGGTTATTTTGTTCATATTTTCATTTCAACCTGAAGCAACGTCCAGTGTGGCCAACTTCAATGTGATAATGGAAGCTACTGGAATATATAGGACACGAGGATTTATTGCAACTCTAACTGTTGGTGGGTCTCGATGCACGTAAGTACATTCAATCTTATCATAAGATGTATACCTATTAAGTCCAAATTTATACCAACAAAACTTGGAGAGCTATTGAAAAATAATTTTATGCAAGCTAATGGTAGAAAATAAAATGAATGAAGTTTATCACAGAAAGTTTTATACTAATCACTTTCTTTCCAAGTTGTTATAATGTGAAGCATTGTTACATTATAAGCTACAAATAGCAATTTAAATAATATTATAGCATAATGCCTAATGTTTTTGTAGTCCACATAATCACTGAAGTTGGAAGTTACCATTGTTTAAGACAAGTTAATGAGATCAATAGTTTAATTAAATAGTGGACTAAGAAAATGTAAACCATATCATTAATGTGTGCAAAGGAAAGATATACTGATGTAAATCAATCTATAAACAACAACTTAAAGAAGTTGTGGGCTTGAATTTGATATAGCTCATTTGGAGTGAGACCTTCAACTGGCATAATTAATCCTGGACTAGTAGATGATGGTACCAGATGTGGCTTTGATAGGATCTGCATAAACCAGGAGTGTCGCAACTTGTCTACCATAAACAGCCCAACTTGTCCAGTAGGAGGCAAAGGATTAGTTTGCTCAGGAAACACTTCAGGAGTAAGTCAAACAATGTGAAATTTTTTTTAAATCTTCTAACATATATATGATCTTGTGTAGAATAGCGTAAGTATAATAGCCTTCCTGGATAATATTTGTTTGACTTGGTATTAGACATACATGATTATTAAAGTTCAAACCAATAAATTGAAGCCAAAATGTATGATTAATAAAAACATTTATGACTAGTGGGTTTGAACTTTAACAATCAATAATAGTAATTGCTATAAGACAATTAAAAAAGCACCATATCCTATTAGATGTTGCTTCTAGTCTTTTAATGAAGAAAATATAAAAAAAATTCTACAGTTACTCAGTTGTTTTGTAAGCTTTTGTTTAACAAACTATTTTTTTCATAGTCATAAGTTCTAAGGGTACAATTCACTGTTAAAAATGGGGAGCTTATGAGAACTTAATTTTGGTCTCAAATATAGGAGGTGCTGCCTGGACACATAGTTAGTCATTACTGAAAGATATTTTAAATATAAAAACAAGAGAATATTATTATATATACTTATTTGGCATAAAATGTATTGATGTGGAAAATATAAAGGATCAAAGTGGCTTGTCCAGACAGTGCCTCCCAGTAAACACCTCACGAGGTGTTATTTGAACACCCTATTATAACAGAGATTCAGGTATGTAATGCTATAATATGCTGTAGTAAAGCTGCACTTCCATAGGTTTCCAAATATCCATTTCAACCTTGCAGTATTATCAGTGGTTTTAGAATGGTCTATCACTGTCATATAATGAAGTGTACACAGGTACTCAAAATGCATTCATATTATTTAATCAAGTGAACTGAAAAACAATGGATTAATGAGAGATTTAAGAAATATTATAACCTTATCTCTTTGCTATCACACTCAAAACATTTTTTTAATTTTTTTTATGCAATTGCTTTTGCTGATCTTACATGTATAAATGTATGAATTGATTAAGTTTTATTTCAAACCTTGATAAAAATAGATCTGCAACAATCTTGGAGAGTGTTCTTGTCTCCCTGGACTTACAGGAATGTCATGTGATTCTGGTATGTGCAGATGGTAAATGGACAGACAGCATGATGTAGCTATATTTATATAATTATGCTTACAGAAAGAAATCGGTCAATTGTGCTAATTTCATTTTAGAAATATTGTTTACTTTAGCAAGTGTGTATGCAGGCAGGGGGAGGGGGTTCTGGAGGTTTACCGGTAACTCCCCTCTTCAAATCCATAATATTCATAACTCATTGTAAAGTTGGGGCTAATGTAATTAATGATCAAATATTTTTAGACTTAATTTGATAAACTATAAGTATAGTTTATTACTATGTTACTATCTAACCTGTTACCACTGTCATAACCACAATGTTATTATACTGACATGATATGAAATAAATGTAGCTGTGCTAGAATGGATCCAATGAGGCATAAGCCTCAAATTAATAAGAGCAACGAGACACTTAGTGAAGTATATGACATGGCTCACTGAATGAAATGATTAGCAAAAGTTATGGAGACTGAATACATTGCATCATGTTCATATTGTCTATGAAACAAAAGTTTATCAAATAGATACTGGATGCGTGTTAAAAAAGTAAGAGAATTGATTGTACTAGCTTGCTGTTTCGAAATTACTATTGCTGTTGCTTTGTATCCATCAAATAATAGGTGTGGTTTGGACTTATAGTCTGAGTGTAGCCAAAATAACCCCACTTATAACAATCCTGCCTAAGCCCCAGTTTAGTAATGTAACAAGCATTAACTAATCTTGTGATGTTAGAACAAAGTGGCCTATATTTAAATATATTTAATTGCCAATAGTTATGTAGTCCATAATGAGAATACCTATACTTGGCTTATTTTTCCAATTAGTATGATTGAAATAGCTACATGAGCTTTAAATAGGTAGCCAATAATTGTCAACTTACCTGACATGTTTTAACTTCCAGGTTTTTACGATATTGTACAATAGCTCAAGTTTGGTTTACAATTGCAGCTATACCCACACCAGAAATAACTTCTATGGAAATCTTCTCAACAGCTCCTACTGAAGTGTTTTCTACAGCTTCACCATCGCCTCCTCCTACTACACCAGGTTAGCAATTATTAGTATTTATCATTAAAGGAAGCTATTGTGTGTGTTTTCTGACAACAGTAAACATTCATCCCATAATTGTAATCATGTAGTAAAAAATATGGTGTGACAAAAGATTTATATTATTATGAATGGAAAGATGTGTTCTCATAAAATTTGTATTTGAAGGAGAGTAGCTATATTTCTGAAATGGTTCAGACCACACAGTGGTTACAACCTATTCAGTATGAAAAAGGCTAAGTTGAGCATATCAATGGTGTTTGGCCAGTTTTCCTGCTGGAACAGCTAATTTTGACACTTTTACTGGAAACTACAACCCTGGGCATGGTTATATTATCCAATAAAACTATTTTGTGCAACTGCTCTTCGACCTATGAGTAGCTCACTCCCACCTTAATTTGTCCCGGGAATGGGGCGGGAGAGTTGATATTCTCAATGTCACCTTCTTCATACAATTCTGAGTTATTTGCAACCACTGTGTAGTCTAAAACATTCTAGAATTATATTTCAGAATGCTCAGTCACACACATCGACGGATTTGATATGTTGGTAGCTCCTGTATACCTTTATAATCAAGTTAATATTGTTGTTAATGTTATTATAATTTGTTTTAATTTTCTTATATACTTTTTATTTGATATTGCCGGGTTCTTCGTAGCATCTATTTCACTTCGCAGTGCATCAAATTTGTCTGAGGTTTTTCGAATAAAGGCCTTGATGTCTTCCACAGCTTTAGATTCGACACATGTTTGAGCTAAGAAAAAGACCGAGTAGCAGTAGCACACGATAGTTTTATTGGATAAAATAACCACGAACAGGGTGCAGTTTCTGGTAAAAGCGTCAAAATTAGCTGTTCGAGCAGGAAAACTGGCCAAACACCATTGATATGTGAGACTGAACCTTCTGAAATGTATTCTAGAAAGATCTATCACAAAAGCAATGCTATACAAGGCCTTAGTCTAACATTCACTATAAACCTAAAGGTGTGTAGTTCACACCAAATTAAGCGTGAATCACTTGTAACAATAGTCACACCAAAATATGGTGTGATGTACACACCTCATCATTTTGGTGTGAAGTACATGCCAAATTCAGTGTGACTTCACACCAAATTCAGTGTGAATTCACACCCTAAACAGTGTGAACTCATACTTACATTAATAACGAATTATTTTAAGTTGGGTTAATTCTAATAATATAATAAACTATATTTTTCAAAAAGAGAATATGTTCTGTGCCTGAATCCCACAGATCTCATTAACCGATTACACGCAAATAAAATTTTAATTGTGCCTTACGTAATGCGGTCATGGATGCACGCGAGACACGGAAGATTGATTGCTTGGTTGGAGGGTGACACTAAACAAGAGAAAAAAGACGAACGGTTGAAGATTGCCTCGGGGACAGTATTATCACACGATAGAGTACGCTCTAGGCTATTGGGAAAGCATAAATTCAACGCTAAGGAGCTGTTCTGGACTTAAAAATAATAAAGTACTCACACCATTTGGCAAAAACATTTATGGCATCACAATGTGGCTCTTAGTAAGCACACTAGTAAGGTTGGAAGTATAGTTTCATGGCAGAAGCAGTTTGCTACTGTATCATAGAGGTAAGAGAAAGTGTTTTTGCACACATCTGTCTTACATTCAGGAAGAATTTGTTGATATTTATTTAGGGTGTGGTTTATTTTGAACTGAGCAGTCTGTTATAAATTTTGTGAACAGAGAAGCTTTTTATTGGCTTTTGTATATGAAAACAGGTACATCACGAATAAATGATAGAATATTTGAGTGTATTCAGTTTGGTACTCCAAGGTGTCTTTACTTTTAATCATTTTAGTCTTTGCATCTGGGTTGCTGTGTCTGGCTGGGCCCAGACATGAGTAAAAGTTAGAATTCAACTACCCTAAACTGATGAATTAGGTGCTTCTGTGTCAATTGTATTTATGAGATAGCACAAACAAAATGTGACCGTCTATGGGAATGTGGGACTACCCACATTCATGGACGTACGAGTGGATGTGCAAGAGACAGATGTGGAGGAGAGAGAGACAGAAGAGTAAAGAAGAAGATAGAACATTCAAGGACTAGAGACATTGTGCACGCATAGCAGAGTAGTGCATATCATTTAGAATATTTAAGTTAGCTGAGTAGTGCGCAAGTCATCTGTAGGGTTTTTAGGTGTTATCGAATTGTATCATTCTGATTGGTTGTTGGCGAGTGGACTATCATCTCATAAGCCCACTCGCCTCGTGTTGTAAAGCAGATCAGTATACCGTAGACTTATAACAGACTCAAAGTGAGAGCTCTCTGCAACTCTCTTGCTGATCTCTGGTGGCAGCAACTAATAAGCTGCCTTCCAGAGCTGTGCGGGCTGCGCGTGTCCACGCCGAGGCTAGCTACACCCGAAGCCCCCACACTGGGGAGCCCGAGAAAACACCATTAGCATTGGTGGAGATGGAGCTTAGAGGAGAGAAGTTTCAAAAGGAGGTAGCAGTCTCAGCTAGTAGGACCAAGGAAAAGGGTGTCCTATACTCTATACCAATGCAAGAGCATGTGCCGGAGCTCTTGTTGGATTGTGCTCGTCAGATGGAGCGTAAGAGAGAGAGAGAGGCTGAGAGTAGTAGTAGTAGCACTGCGTGTGGTACTGTGGGTAGTAGTTGTACTGTGAGTGGTACAAGTACTAGTACTGTGTGTTGTACTGAGAGTGGAACAGACAGTAGTGAGGAGAGTGAAGGTGAATGTGCTGAACCTGAAACTCCTAAGTCGGTCAATGTAGTGACCAGATCACAGGCAAAGTTACGTGAGCATGACGTAGTTATAGCCGAGCGAATGCTAGGTAGACCCTTAGTAGCCAATGAAATGTATCGTGAGCAAGTAGATGTGTGTGACTCCGGTAATAGTGTGGTAGGTGATGAGGTGGATTCTTCGGCAGTTGGCGAGGCTGTTGAGTCGAGGCATGAGCAGGAAGAAGAAAGGGAGGTGAGCGAGTCAGTATCTTCGGACTTGGATGAGGAGAATGTGCTGTCCTTAGGATGTCCGAATGTGCGGGATGTGAGCAGCAGGAAGCAATTAGAGGAGGAAACTAAAGCTGACGAATCACTGTCTCACTGTAGAGCCCTTGCGGATGCTGAGAAGATGGGTTACAAGTGGGATGAAGGCTTGTTGGTTTTGGAGTGTGAGAATGAGGTAATTGGTGGGGTTACCAAACGCCTAGTTCTTC
>WLWI01003725.1_pt1 | contig 13060 bp, 10 predicted proteins | sample 6701501 | NCBI WGS metagenome assembly WLWI01 (sample SAMN12718690, study PRJNA515312) | sponge metagenome | isolation source: marine sponge | host: Mycale hentscheli | place: New Zealand: South Island, Marlborough, Capsize Point | collected 2014-11-01
TCCATTTCTATTCGAGTTAGTGGCGGTGGTAAGTTAATACACTATTTGTCACAGTTATAAGCACTACTCAACAGCATTTACTTGACAATTCATTGTCCACTAGACGAACCACGAAGGTAAGTCTTGCATAGGTATGTTCAGTAGTGTGAAAGTATTGTGCGTTACAACTACTATTAAGAATATCACAAAGAAAATTTTTTTTAAAATAACGTGACTTGATTTTGTTGCTTCTTTTTCAACTCAGTTGAGGGGAGTGGTTACTATGGCATTGAATCCCCTTTACCGTATATGCGTAATTTAACGACTCAACTTTATTTAGTAGTTTGAATAACAATAGTGTAGTTTAAGGCTCGCTCGCCATTTGTGCTCAAGCACACCACTAGTATGCTTGTGTGTCAGTAATGACAACGGTGTGTGTATTCATGAATAATTCATTAGCCAAGCCAGGTTAGTAAAGCATAGTCACTAACTGAATGGGTAAAGCACAATCAAACTAGGTATGAAGTAAAGCAATAATTATTTTAGCCAAATGAATAAAATTGACAAGCAAAGGATGGCAAAAATTTCAAAGAGGAAGGCAATAGTTTCACAAAGCCTAACTGCACATTCATGAATAGAAGGACAGAGAGAGTGAGAAGCAGGAGAGATAAACGAAATAGAAGGGAATCCATAACTCAAGAAGAAAGAGAGGGAAACTGAGAGGTTCAGGAAGAAAGAGAGGGAAACTGAGGTAACAAAACCAAGTGGTAGAGGATAATAAGAATGGACATGCCTTATGCTACTGCATTCCTAACTTACAAAAGGCAGTGCACCAAGCGCCACTATGTGGCAAACTTCTTGCTAGTCTGTGTAATTGATATAAAATTATAGGGGAGGGCACTTTCACCTAACTAATCTACACAACCAAGCAAGCATAGGCTAATGTACCAGTACAATACCAAGTGTCCACAGGTTCCTTCTGACCACTACAACACAAAGCCCCACCCTCTTTCTACAGTACCAGCCACTGGCAGCAGGCCACCTCACAAGCTCTTCCAATCATTTCCTCAATCCAACAGCCCCTCCCACAAGTAATGGTATGTCCACAGGAGTATGCAGGCTCATCAACGAGACAGGGTGCTTACTAATGAATCACACCTTCCTTCTTTGAACTGGTGTAACTATCTTAACCTCCCTCCTCAAACATTACTTTATCTGGTAAAAGGTCACTAAAGTTTGTGACCTCAATTCGTACTTTTCTTCTTCACATGCCACACACACACACCCACACACACACACACCAATGATGCCATCCGGTGGGATGTCCAATGCATGTACCATCTTACTGGGCTGGTAGTCATCTTCATTGGAGCTAACTTCTTGGGCCATCTCTATAATAATAATAATAATAATAATAAAAGTAAAAAAAATGTAAAAAATAAAACCAGTACCAACACAAACTATAATCACAAACTTATCCTTTTAATTTTTTTTCTTTCCATTTATTGTTCTGTTACGCATGATTATTATGCTCCCAGTTCAAGAATATCTTTACTATTAAAATGGCATTACTACTCATTCACCTCACTGTATACCTCCACGCCAGTAACCCATGCACATATTGCCAGCAGTCCAACAAAGTGAGTTATCTACCACTTGAAGGCTTCAAACTATTACACCTGACAATACCCAGTCAGAATTCATGACAGCAATCAGCACACACCTGACTTGATTCTAACAAAGGAATTTGGATTCCGTTATTTAAAGAGATAATTAATAATTTTTCCTGCCCATTGCGTTAGTATGCCTGTGCACATACCATTTAGGAACCCTTTACCCTAAGCAGTACAATTGGTTGAGTGTATGAACTTTAAGACCATGTCTGTAATATGCAGCTAGGCAAAGATAAACTTCTAAACAGCGTCTAAGTCACCTCTGTTGCAATTTCATTCCAATCCCTTACAAGTCCTCGCTAAGTACAACATAAACTCTTGCTACTATAGCAGCAAATAACCAGTGACCACATCTACTCCAATCTCAGGTAAGCCCCTTCCTTTTTCATCCCAAGAAAGGCACTGAGGTCAAACATGCACCTCTTCAACAGTAGTAGTAGAAGAGGTGGCTAATTTAGAGTTGCTTCATTCACAAACAACACCTGACATTCACCTTACTTTGTCACGAGCGATCAGGTGGGAAAAAATTGGTTTGTGTTTGCTCCTTCAACCATATACTAGCCCCGCCTCCAAACATGTACTTTTGCAACACACCTCCACTGGGTGACCACACCCGCTGGCTCTTCCCGTGATTTAAGCTCTGGTTGTTCTTCGCAATACCTAGCGGTCCACCTGTTGACAATTTTTCTTCTTCCAAATTTCCGTCTGACTCGACATCGACTCCTTCGTTCTCGCTCAGTGACGGATGCCGTGGACGGGAAAGAGTCTGACCAAATCCTCCATACGAGAGCTCCACGCCAGCCTGGCTCAGACGCCTCCGCTTAGCTGCCAACGCCATGACTCCTTCTTGCCTGCGCAAGTCTCTGTCTTCTCCCTGGCAAATGCCACAAGCACATGTCTTGGGGTGCTCTTCAAATAAACCTTCACTGATATAGTCCTTCAAACATCTTCCTTGAAGTCTTATGCTCCTTTTCCAGTCCTTGGAGCTTTGTCTCCCTGAAATGGCTTGGAATTCGTTTGGTGTTATCCACCTATCTCTAAACAAGACACACTTGCCGATAGAGCCTCTAGCGAACCTGTGTTTGTAAAACCTCGCCTCATTCTCCGCACACGTGACTACAATGTGATAGCCAATCTGGTCCTGTTTCCAGAGAGGGTGCGGCGGAGTGGCTTTACTGGCATTGTCCGGCGTCGAACTCGAGCTGCTAGATTCGTCGTCCCCTGAGCTAGAACTGGATTCAGAGGACCCCGAACTCGAGCTAGCTTCGCCCTCCGTCTTGCTGTTAAGAGCCATAAATAAATTGGCGGCCACTTTTTCGGCGTCTCCGTTCATTACTCCTCTTAGCTTGCAAGTACAGCGAAAGTGGGGTGGGCTCAACAACCTCACTCAGGTGAGCAATAATGGTCGTCAATGGCAAACACGTTTTGTAGGAGGGTGTGGCAGAGGGCGGTTCTCGCATTGTATCGTCAACAAAGCGCGCAGACTTGTACCTACATCTGTAAGTCGATCGTATTCATTGTGTGGTACCTCAACGTAGTTGAACAGCGGGGTCCCGGGTCCTTGCTCTTAGCATGTCAAAACAGAGTAAGTCTGGAATAGTATACTTATTCAAATCATCATTAGCTAAATGTCTATGTGCTTTCGTGTGTTGTCATAAATCCGTTTCTTTTCTTTTTTTCATGACTAACTTAGCTACCTATTCACTCATTTTCTTTATTCTAGACAAAAATATCGTAAATACTTTTTTCCTTCCTGATTTTTTTGGCAGTTCATTCATCTCAGTTCTGGACAGTCACACTATAATGCTATTTATTGTGTGAATGAATATTAGAATATAAACTTGAGAGTATAAAAAAATTTTTTTTTGTAACTCCAGAAGCACTGCTTTTATGAACTGAATGGAGGCGCATACTGTCTTCAAGTATCTATGGCTTGAAAAGTGGGCTGGATTCATGGTAGATGAGACCCATTGTATTAAGAAATACAATTTATATAGCTAGCATCTAGCTATAATTTGCAATGTTTTGCAGACAAGACTATAGGGGAGATAATGCTATTATGAAGTTTTCAATAGAATTTGCTAATAAGACAAACATCGACCATCGCCAACATCTGCTAAACTAGTGACTATGTGCATGCTCGACACAAATGGATAAAACATTGAGTCTTCAGGAGAACTGTCAAATTCAAATTGATAATCTTAAAGGTCCTCGAATAGAAAAGCTCTTTGATAGTTCCATTCATTGAGGTAGTCAATCACATCCCCAGTTGCATACTATTTATTTAAATCAGATCTGATGATGTCTCACATATTGTAGCACATAATAATTTGCCATCTCTTCCAGCTGTGCCACTTTGCATCTCGACATCACTTGAAGCACCCCACGTGTAGTACATGTGATGTATATCTGGACAGTCAACCCCTCATTAGCTAAATACTATGAACTTATTATTTCTTAATTACCATATTTCTAACTAATTTGTGTATATATACACACATATATAATCTTCAACTACAAGCTTATTTAACTTATTCTATTAAGATACTTTAAGTGTCAGAGCTATCTTTAATGGGACAGCTAATATTGGGAGAATTCAGGCACTGGGAGAGCAAGCAGGGATTTACGACCCCCATCTTCACTCTTCAAACTATACGAGATATCCTGCTGATCGACAGCAGGCAGGTTTCTTGTTCTGGAACCCCGACCTTATCTACACCTGGTCATCAATACACAGTCCTCGGTGTTCTCTGCTGTGTAGTGTTGAGATTCAAGTCCTCCACTTGCTGGACAGTCCTGAGCAATGCCAGTGTTGTGATATCTGTGATTGTGGATCTTGTGATGTGATACAAACATTAATTGAATTTACCATTTAAAAAATAATAATAGCTCATATTATATTATTTAATTAAAGTATAAGTTGCAAAAAAATCTAAATGAATTGTGGGTAATAACTAAATATAGCTAGCTAACGTTCCAACTAAATCATGGTATGTTTAAAAAATTGTAAACAATCCATTTTTAGATCACTTTCTGACAGAGTTTGCATAACATTAGTTTTTAACTGATTTACAAGTTTGTGATCCTTCATGAAACAAATTAGACTCCATTAGCTAATTGCTACACAATTTGATATACAGATTTCTCAGTATGTTCACAAAAGCCATTTCTTCCTCATTATCAAATGCTTCTAAAATGTCATAGATAACCCTATACTTTGCCTGCCGTCCATTTTGCTGGCACCCAGACTTTCCATAAGCATATCAGCACTATTATTGCTCCCAGCTGGGACAATGGTCATTCACAAACCAGCTCCACTTCAGTTGTTCTAAATTAGTTGGCAGGATCTGTGTAAGCATAATGAGTGCTTCCAATTTTTGTGTTTAGTTGCCTTGAAAATGAGCAAAATCCTTTCTAAATTCTCAGAATCTACTTCCAAACCTTGCAATTGGAAAAATGAAGACCAGTATTCAATACTTTTTGTGCAGTAAAACGACTGAGCAGACGCCTCTGTGTCCTGTTTCACTGTGGATACATCTTGTCCATACCCACAGCATGAAGTACAGTCAAAGTATTTCCTCCCCAAATTCTGGATGAATGATACGAGATGGGTACATGTACTTCACCAGACCCTTTCCCGTGTAGCATATGGCAAAGAGTCTTGCTAGCCAGACTAAAATAAAAACAAAAATTTGAATCTGCTGTTAAATGATATATTTTCAGTCCAAAAACTATACTATATAAAACTAAAATGTAAAAGTTAAAGATACTCTGCAGCATAAGATCTTGTGCAAATGCAAAATCTAAAGCATTTAAAACAACAAAACACAAATAAAATGTTTGCAAAATCAGATTCTGAAACAGACTCACTGAAATTCATTAGTCTTACTTAAGTACAAGTGGAACTACAAATTCATAAAAACTGTATTCTGTGAAGGTGTGACAAGAATCTTTGTCATGAAGTCAAAGGTGATGAACGTATGGATGACACGGGATCTTTGGCACCATGGGATAGCTGGACATTGCTGGGGGGACCAAATGCACAAAATATTGAATTGCTATTTTGTTTGTTTAGTAAGAATCTAATCAAACATAATCACAGGATAAATTTATCAAGAGTAGATGCAATCAAAATTTCTCCCAGCAACATACCATAAACATCTTTACAACAAAATCACGTAGTCATGCAACATCATCACTTAATAGAATACCAAACAGCTTAAATTGGTCAGCAAACAAAAATAATAATAAGGGCGTATCCTTGCCCTGAGTTAATTGACTAGTTAGGTGATGAACACTGTTGTGTGTATATATATATATTATATATATATATATATATATATATAATATGTACTTGTTACATGAGTCGGAGTGTGACATGGCAAAATATTTCACCAGCAGGCTAATTTATTTTCTCGAGCCAGAGGCAACTGAAAATAAAGCCTGAGAGTGAAATATCTAGCTATATCACTCTACAAGTGTAATAGAGGGCCTGCATGTAACGTCATAGGTCACAAGACTTGCTATAAGTGCTATCTTTGAGGGCAGAGGGCTTAGACACGGAGTACTTACTTATTACTGTCTAGAGATTAATGGTGCATTCCTGCTGCATTGTTGGTTGCCGCAAGTGAAGGGGGCAAGACAAAGGGGTTTCTTTCTTCGTGATCCAGCGATTATTCTGAACCAGGGTGAAAAGGCTAGAGAACTTTCTAAAAAGAGGCGATACCTGGTTGAGTACCATCAATAGGAAAGACTGGACTCCTTCTTCTAACTCCTGTGTATGTTCTAATGGTAAGTGCTAATGCTGAATTACCTTAGTTATAGTCAAGGAAAATATAATTGTGTTAGGAAAGCCAGCTTCACTTTTTGATGAAACCAATCCTGACTGGAATCCAAGTCAGAAAATGGGATATAGTGTCCATACTCCTGACCAAGATAGATATTCTCGTCTGGAACAGCATCTAAAAGAAAATGGCCAGTCATGAAGAAGAGGTAAAATGGAGAAGAATAGTTGATAGTGCTGAGAATAACATAATTGAAGTAACGGAAGAGGAGAGTTCTGAAACCGGAGTAGGGTGCCAAGTAAAAATTGACACTACTGACATGGAAGCACAAACTGATTTAAAACTTATGGAATCTCACACTCAAATGAGTTCTGAGTTATCATTATTAAGAAGTAGAATCAGAGACTTCTGACTGTTTGTTTGCTCTAAAAAGACATGCTGGTGCCTTGAGTTTGATCCCAGAGTTTTTAGAGAATAATGAAGAGGAATTAAAGTTTTACACCGGTAAGCATTTAGTCCAAGTCAATCTGTGATATGAGATAAATATACATATAATTTGTAGGTATCACTGAATGGTCTATTTTCAAGGGTCTTTTTGATTTAATTGTACCAGCTCTGCCTGAAGGATTAAAACTAAAGATGTCAATTTAATTATGTTCTTTTTTAAAATAGACAAAAAAGACAGCACATATGATCAAGTGGCCTGACAAGGAGACATTACGGTTGACTATGCCTATATATTTTCGAAAATTTTTCAAGAGGTGAGAGAGAGGCTTCACATGTGATGATTACATAAGGATGGCCATGGCTGTACAAAGATTCCTCCATTTACTAAGGGCAAGAAGTGGAGAAGGTTGAAATTGATTGGAGTTGTGTTCTTTTCTCTTTCGCATTCATTAACTTTATGTATATCATCTTCAAGGCCTCAGGACTGTACAATTCATTAAATGGTCTTGGAAATGATTCCTGACTCATCTTAGGGATATATACATGTGCTTATGGCTGAGTAGTTTTGAGAACAGCTGTGTTTTTTCTTTGCACTGTTCAAAACACTGTAGAATTTCAGTAGTTGGCTGGAATTGGGCGTTTGTGGCACTTTGAGGAACTACAGCATTCACCATCAATATTAGATTTTTTCAAAGTAGATGGGCCTCTAAATCTTATTTCAGTTACTGGAGCAGGTGTGATCTACAAACAATCAATTAATTTTATAATTAGCACATTCATAAGTGAACATTGTAAGTACATCTTGAGTTGGAGGGAGCCAGACACACCTCTTGGAAGTGCAGGAATTTTTGCAGATCCTATCACAAAAATATATATATATATTTCACTTAGATATCTTCACAATGATATTTAGGTAAATGACTGGAAGGGTTGTTGGTTGTTATTAATTTCATGCTGTATATAGAGCAAGCTCATTACCCTTGTAGAGCTCAATCAGTCAAGTTTACCATTCCTGGAATTACAGCTACCTTCCTCTAGTGTAGTAGCCTACCCAACTATACAGGTTAGGGCAGAGGGGTGTGTGCCCCCACAGCCAACTTTATACCAAGAGTTACCAGTCCAGGCCTAGTACTAACTACAGTTATAGTAAAGATAGGAATAAACCACTTATAGAGAGGGTTACCAAGAGGTGTGGTCCTAGCAACCTGTACTGTCCACCAATTTGGAGGGCATCTCTATCAGCTGTTGGTACCCCTAGCTATTTCCATAGGACCAAGGCAGTTACAGAGCTGGTTTTGGGTAACAGAACACAGTATATACAAGAAGTTCCATAATTTTGAAATGACTTCAAATCTGGGGTAATAAATATGACAACATTAAGAGTTACTTTACAAATATTGACTGGTGATGAGCTGAAAGCAATAGGCAGTGCAGATGGAACTAAACAACTAGTTATGACAAAACAATTAGTTATGCCTGGGTGAAGCTGAAGCTATGTTTGGGTATAAAAACATGATAAGTAAAAATAACATCATGGTCCTCTGATCACAATTGGTTGGAAAAAAAAAGAAAAAAAAAACTTGATATACAATAGTTCATGTCTCCTCTTCAGCTGTAGTCTTTGCAGGTATTGGATGTTCCTTCACTAAATTGGCAAAGTAACTTCTCAGTCTAGAGACATTTTTTTCTTTGAGTAGTTTAGCAACATGCTCTTCGTCAATAATTTGTGTGTAGAAGGTATAGTTGGACATAAAATCACCTGGTACTGCACTCAAGACACGAGACACAAACTCTGGATTGAAATCTTGGAAGTGATCACTGATGACATCAGCTGTACTCAGACTATCAATCGGAACAGCACCAACAACATGATCACGATTTCTAGGGTCATCCCAATACTCCAAGATCTGGTCACTTGTCCATTTATCTGCTGTTGCACTGCTTCTTTTAGCCATGTCTTTGTACTTTAAAAAAATCGTATGCGGTCGTAAAAAATGCTTAGTCATGCTGAATAATCATATTCATGAACGAAGAATGATAAAATATCTGGAGAAATAGCAAATAATAACCTTATATGTAATGGATATGAATACATTTATGTACCACACCTAATGTACATCAACAAGGACACTAGATAAGTCAGAAAATTAAAAGAACTTGCTCAAAATGGCCATGGAAAAAGATCACTTGACACGGAAATACAGTGATAAAGAGATCTCCTGGATTATTGGGACAAGAATAAAGATGAGATAATTTGTAACTCGGTACCAATGAATGAACTTAGTATGGAAGCCATCATATGCGATTATTTCCCTAATATTACAAAGGACTTTGCTTCTGAAATATTAAATGCAATACCTGATAACTTTGACATAGATCAAGTAAGCGAAAAGATCGATGAGAACTTTATTACAAAGCTTATACAGGAAAAGAATATTCCTGAGCTTAAGAAATATTTAAACACTTTAATGTCAACCACTACCAGAAGTGACAATACTCCAACTCTTGGTCTTAAACGAGCAACAGAATCTATTAGTTTACTGCCACCTTCAAAAACTGCCAAGTACTCTATGTCAAGACAGCAAGAAATTTCCTTGTCCCATCAAAGCAAAACATGCGTGAAAATTCCAACTATGATGCAACCTGGAGATCCACAAACACAGTCATTAGACTCTCCACAAAAGGACTCACCAACTACAGTTACAAATCTCAGCACTTTACGCCCAGTACCAGAAGAAGAATTGACAATACCTCCATATCAAAGTGTGGGAAAACTATTTTGGTTCAGACCAGGGGATCCTGACTATGTTGAAGGAACTGCCTTTTATGTAGGAGAAAAAGGAGAAGAAAAAATTGTCACGGTCGCACACAACTTCGAAGAAAACGCATCAAAAAAAAGCAACAAATGGATGTTTCCATTCAATCTCCTCCAAAAAAAACTAGAATTTCCCCAGAGGCCCCCGAAAGAAGCAGTCTTTATACCTGCAATGATAGATGCAAAAGATGGCAATGGGAAGCTATATGGCCGCTACACCATAGAGGATGTAAAAGCACACCCATCATATCAGGTACGGTATTGGAATAAAGACGAATACAATCCTCTGTGTGATATTTGCAGTGCTAAACTTGGCAAAGGACGAAGGAACAATACAATAGAAGACTCTCAACCTGAACCTACTAACCAAAAACAAGATAATAGTCTGAAACCTCTGCCTCTACATCCATACCTGCCATTCCATAACAAAGACACTCCTCAACACAGAGTGTGGCGGGTGATTGGGTACGGGGGCCACTTGTATGAAGGAAGGATGCTACAGATGGAGGGAATCGAGCATTACAGCAAAGATCAACAAAATGTAATAAAAATATCGCCAGCTGCTAAATATGGTATGAGTGGAGGTCCATGGCTCTTGATTGGTGGGAATGCAGCCAGGGGAATACAATCATCTATACACCCTCTAACAAATATCTCATGGTCACCTCGTATTACTGAAGAAATGCTGGATAATATCAAATTATCCTTTGACTCAAAGAAAATCACTGAAGAAAAGACAGATAAACAGTCTAGAACTTAAAAGTATTTTATTTATCCTGCAATAATTTTGTTTTACATAGAAAGTGTGAATATATTTTATTGTCAATTTCACTTAATCAAACTGCTGCTGGTTTTAGCGCGAAGTAATTCTAGCTTCTCTCTAAGCTTTACAATTCTATTATTAACAATAGACTGTTAATTATAATTACTAGCACAGTAAGTTTAAAATTAACTACAGGCACAGCCAGTTTTCTTGCAGGCTGATGCTGAATTTCTATTAAATTCTTCCTCTTCTCCTGATGGTTACGGAAATACTAAAAACAGGATTCTTTAAGGTGCACACTATGTAAGAAGTGAGTTATAGCAAAAAGAAGCAACACCAGCAACTTACTCAGTCACTTGCTCACTCACTACTAAATTCAGTGAGGTCGAAACAGCATTCGAGAGCAGCAGAGACCATCTTCAAGTAAACCTTCACAGTTATGCCCCAAAGCAGTATGATCATAGCAGGGGGGGAAAAATATAGTATATGGACTCAATATAGTATAACTTAGTATACTATATCTATATTGCTGATATAGCCCAGCTTTAATTAAAACCCACATGCTTGCTGAAGAATACTAATACACCAAAGTGAGCAATGGATCTAGAAGATGGTGGACACCTGACTATTGGCCATGTGAGCTTGAGGTTTGAAATACCAAGAAATCCTTTACTGCCACAATCATAATTTTAAAATACTAATGTTTCAGAGCTTAGACATCATATTTTGTATGTAGTTAAGTGACTATAATACATGACAAGAAGGTGTTTAGTCACTGAGCACTGTAGATTCTTTGTCCATTTGACCAACTGAGCCTGTTTGTGTTACTGCATGTCTTTTAATATAACTTTAACCATTATTAATTGACCAACTGTGGGATACTAGCAAGGCCTGTCAGTGGAACTGGTGGCAGTCAACCTTATCGAACTATGACAGGATACTAGGCACCACACTTGGTAGTAGCGGTGGAGGAAACGAGCAAGCCATTGAAAAAGATTTAAGTCAAGCAAAGGAACTAAACATTGCTACACTTAAACATTGTTTTGTGTTCTCCTTATTTTCTCATATATAATTGTACTTTGTCTCTTTCTTTTTTGTTTTCACCCCTTCTATTATTGTAGATCACCTTCAGGGAGCTGTTTTGCAGCCAGTTGCGGATTCCTGTGGGGAGGGAGACAAGGAACACCAAAAAGACAGAAAAAGGACAGCAGTCACAGAGAAAAGAAGAAAGCCAAGGTGGGGAATTCCAGAGTGTTGAGCAATTACAGGGTTTCGTAGATTTGTCAGGAGATAGGTGTGGAAGTTCTCGTGTGACTTTGGAGAGTAGTACACGTAGTTTGGGAAGTATTGTTGCTGCTGTGGAGGACAGAAGGGATAGAGAATCTAGTGAGTGTGCTAGTGGAATTACTGGAATGGCTACTAAAAAGTATCTGAGAAAGGGGACCCTCCAGACACGTTGCATAAGATGTTGGAACTAATGACTAGTCTGTTGACAGAGCAAGTTAAGGATCGGGAATTAGAAAAACAGAGAAGAGAACAAGAAAGGAAAGAGAGAGAAGTGGAATTAGTAACCAGAGAGCGAGAACAGAAAAAATGGGAGGAGCAATTAGCACAAGAGCAAACTAGAGCTAGAGAAGAAAGAGAGGCACTTGAAAGGGAGCGGAATGAAAAAGACGATAGGTTAAGGGAAGCAGCTAAAAAAGACAAACTTGTGGAGAAACTAGCAATGTATCGAGATGGAACTGAGATAGAAATTTTTCTCAATAGCTTAGAAGCACCAACCCTCACCCTGCCCAAATACCTGTTTTAAATGTAACCGCCAAGGTCACAGAGCAATAGATTGTAGATCACGATTCCCACAACAAAGGCCATACCCAGGGTACACTTCCTACACCCAGCCCAAATGTTTTACTTGTGGTCAGTTAGGCCACAAAAGCCCTGAATGTCCTAAAAATATGAAGGATGATCAGCCAAAAATCAATAATCAACTTGTGATGAAAAATAGCAGGGGAGACAAGAAAGCAAATGTTGTTGTACTAGATGAACATAACAATGTGGTTGAAGCAGCTGTTAATGGGAAGGAAGTGACTGTGATCTTAGATACAGGAGCTCAAATTTCAGTTGTTCCAGCCAGTTTGGTAGGAAGCACTCAATTCTTAGATGAGTTGGTAACAATCAAAGGAGTCTCTCATGATAATATTGTAGCTGATGTAGCAACTGTAGCTTTTAAAATGGTAACACTCTAGTACAGAAAGATGTAGCAGTTGTTCCTGATCATCTTAATAATGGGCATGTCCTGTACTCAATAGACATTGTGAATGATGAAGACCATAGATTACTGGAGGAATATAGAAAAGCAAAAAAGGAAAAATCCAACCCAGTGCTGCAGGTAGATAGAGTTACAACTCGTAGTCAAGCTAAAAATAACCAGACAGAATCTGAACAGTTAGCAAAAAGAGAAGTAGCTGATGGGGGAGTAGCCACTAAACTTGATAGCTCTGTAGCACAGAATGGGAACCAATCCTTATTACACGATGTATGTGAAAAAAGAGAAGTAGCTGATATGGGAGTAGCCACTAAACTTGATAGCTCTGTAGCA
>WLWI01003726.1_pt1 | contig 13059 bp, 9 predicted proteins | sample 6701501 | NCBI WGS metagenome assembly WLWI01 (sample SAMN12718690, study PRJNA515312) | sponge metagenome | isolation source: marine sponge | host: Mycale hentscheli | place: New Zealand: South Island, Marlborough, Capsize Point | collected 2014-11-01
CAATATGTTCAGGCTACCAAGCGACAAAATATTGTGTTAGAAAACTGACAGACCCACGTACTGATAGTAGTAGTAGCATCAGTATGAGGAGTAGTATAGTATAAAAATGAGAAGATACTTCACTCTATTCTTTCATAGGCATAATAGAGCAGGGGTTTTCTGAGACCAAAACACGCAATCAAACAAAGAGTAGGCTAGGAATGGAGAGTAGTAGTTAAGGGTGAATGAGGTATAATAGCTGTTTAGGTATGACCTGAACTAATACTGTTACTATAACCTTAACCTGAAACTTGATATTATGAATTCGTTCTGTACATCTCATTGTGATATTTGAATTCATGGCAGAAAGCAACATTTCTGTCAGTAGTGGGCTCATGGCTTAGTTTACGATTTAATTGGCAAGCGAGTGAAATGAGTGAGACACTATCAAGGGAACATAATTGAAAATCATGGATGTATGTTTGTTTATATATGTTTGGATGTACATATGTTGTTTTTCTACTTTGACCCTCGCATTTTTGTGATTGCTAGGAGGTCAATCCCATCCCATACTCTACTAAACAGAATCCTTTGATTTATCGATCTTGATTTATCATTCAAAGAAATTGATTCATTCTTTCTCGGCTGAAATAATTATAATAATAGCAATTTTTTTAATAGCCAATTGGCTGTTAAAAAGAGAAAAATTTGCTATTGAAGAAATCGAATTGTTTATCGCTTTAAATTATTTTGTGGGTGCAGTTAAAACTTACAAACTTACCAAAGTTCATTTTTTATTCAAATTTGGGGTGGCGGTAAGTTTAGCTATTTGTCATAGTTATTTGCCCTACACAATAGTGTTGTTCCTTACCTACAAATCCAGTGTCCAATAGTGTAAGCACGAAGGTAAGTCTTGTGTTGGTACGTTTGGCAAACATATATGTGTGAAAGTGTTGTGCGTTACAGTTACTGTTTAGCTAAGAAATAGCACAACATAAATGTTTTAGTAGTAAATAGTTACTATGGCATTGAAATCCTTTGCCATATTACATGATTAAAAAAAAAAATCTGCCGTTTTTAGTCGCCAGAGCATTAGAAGTTAAAAATAATCAAAATACTGCAATCTTATGTAATCAAACTAGGGAGGCTCGCTCGCCATCGTTATTCATGGTTACACAAATTATAGTTTGTATTCCTGTTATCAGTCATGAATTATATATAAGTGTATTAAGCATGGATGTGTACACGATTTGCCTCTGTAATACTCTATGTTTCTATAAACTGTAGTCGTAAAATTTTGAGTGTGTAAATTTTTAAAAATTCTATGAAACTTGTGACAGCTAATTTAATGGAAGATTGTTTTAATTTAGCTAAAATTCGGAAAGGTTAAGATTAACACATGAACTATACCAATATTAGAAAAGTAAGTATTTTAAATTTATTAAAATAGCCACCATTAGTTCAAAAGATGTCTCTATGAAATAGCTTGAGGTCATCTGCGATTATGACTCTTACCAAGTTTGTGGTCTCCAACTGATTAGAATGTCTATGCTGTTTCATGCCCGATCATTAGTTTGTGGTCTCCAACTGATTAGAATGTCTATGCTGTTTCATGCCCGATCATTAGTTTGTGGTCTCCAACTGATTAGAATGTCTATGCTGTTTCATGCCCGATCATTAGTTTGTGGTCTCCAACTGATTAGAATATCTATGCTGTTTCATGCCCGATCATTAGTTTTCTGGTTCACTGTAAGTGATAATACCACCACCTGAGTTCTTGTTGTGTGTCAGCTCTTCCGGAGGTCTATCAACAGCAAACTGAGTTTATTTTGCTTCTGATTATAGTGCGATTATTATGAAGTTTTATCCTTATTGAGAAGCTTTACTAGAAGTGCAGAAAGCAACTCTGGAATGTTGAAAGGTAATAAACGATCAGTAAAGCTTGACAGGCTGTATTCTTAAAAATTAGGCAAGTCAAATGACTAGTGTATCCTTCTCCCACCAGCATGCTGACTGTTCAATAATAAAAGTGAATATACATTATTGCTTTGTTTATAGTTAGGTTTTCATTTAATTTAGTCACTGTTAAATGTATATTGATTATAGATACAAAAGTAGGATTCTTGGTCTATTTTCAGCTATAACGTGTCCAGCACAAGTTGGACCTATCATTTCTGATAATCATTTTCAGGAACAGTTATTTTTTTGTAAGTTATATAATTTATTTATTGGAGTTAAATAAAACAGTTGCTGCAAGGTACAGGTCAACTTGTCCTATTGATACTATACCAGAAACATGCCAATGCATGATTTCCATTCAAATTTACTTTATTGAGGGGAATAATATACAGTAGGAGACAAAAAAAAGTTCCGAATTCCGTTCCGTAGTACGGCCGTAAAACGGTAGTTTTTTACCGTAGTTTTTATTGTTGCGTTCCGTACCGTTTTGACTAAACAGCCGACACCGTTTACTAAAACGGTAAAAAATGGTGAAGCATTTCCGTCGATTCACAGATATTTTCTAGCTAGAAACTCTTCTATAGCTATATCAGCAAGCTAAGGCCTTATATCGACGGGAATAGTGAAAAAAAGCTCGTACAAAATTTTAACTTGCTTCAATAAAGTTACAGACCGAAATTCCGATGGGCACAGAGCTATAACGAAGTCCGCACTTCGTAGATCTTCTGTTAGCTACTGATGGACCTCCAGTAGTAAAAGATCTAAGCCGGAGAAGGCCCTAACTTCGAGAAAACGTCGACTGTGCGGTGGTCAAACTAACAATTCTCCGCGAGACAACTTCGAATAGGATGGCTTCAAATATTTTTAACCCGAAAAGCTCCGCCTCTGGAGCCTACATCGCAAATGTGGAAATAGTTGCTCTTAGTTGATTTGACTTCATTATCATCAAACTGAGTCATAATTATCATCAAACTGAGTCATAACCAGGGCCATACTATGTGTTTGAAGTTTCCTTTTTGTAAGCAAATTTCATGATTTGTCATTTACCCCTTGTATCTAACTATCTGCCTCAGACTTCTATGCAGTAGGATCTATATAACCATTGCAGCCAATTTCCCATTTCTTGAAATGCTGAAGTTCCCCATAAAACAAGATTCCCCATTATTACAGGAAGTCTGGTAAGATCTTTAGAATCTCATATTGACCCTGCCAATCTATTTGAAGAGGAGTGGTTAGATTTTTTACCACTAATGTTACTATCTTTACCTATCAATATAGGAGGCAAATCTTGTTGTAACTTCTGGCTGACTTCCTCCAGTCTGTTGCTTTGAAAATGAGAGAAGACATGCCCAACATGACTGCAATAATTTCAATTAACTATATATTTTGGCGTTAATCATTTTGGTTACCATTTCAATTGCTTCGTTTGTGTCATCAGTAATCATCAATCATCAGGAATCGCATGAGATAGTTTTACAACATTTGATTCGGTACTATTAAAGATGAAATATCCTGGAAATAATGTAATGAAATCTTCTTGAAAATTTTCAGCTACCTTTCATATACTTCATTTATTTCAGCAGATATTATAAGTCTGAAACAATATCAGTGAGCATTGTATTTATAACATCAGAAGATGCTGAATGCCATCGGTTTGAGTGCCTAGAGTCCTTCACAGGGTGCAGTCAGCATAGTTACAGCATCATTAACCCTCAGTGCGCATGCACGAGAGAGTTATAGTATTCATTCTGTTTGTCTGTCACACTCTGATTTTAGAGATTACTGACAAGTAACTGTTGATTTAGATATGAACTTACTCAGAGCACTGATTTATGAACTTTGATTGTGCTACTTTTTTTATTTCGCGCTTATTTTTTAGAAAATGCAGAGCTGTCAGGTCCACGTAGGTACTAGTTATAGTGGGTAATTTCCCCTATCGTCATATCATATTCACGTTGAGCAAATTATTTCTTACTGCCTCCCGCAGTACTTTTGCTTTATGCTAGGAAGTTAATGGAGTGCTCGAAGTGGAGTTTTGAGTTGAAAATATATACCGGTGAGTGTCTCCGGCCTGTTCAGCTTTATCTCTTATGAAGACAGCGTTTACATATACCATTTTCATTGCTCACGCTGTAATGATGCCTGATTAGAATAGTCAAGTTATTCTTTAGGTCTGAGATTATTTTTGTAATAGCTAACTAGAGTATGAAGTAGCATTCGGGATTCGTACCTTTGGTGCTTCATTTCTATCAGTTATTGTATTTTTTGTTTCAGTGATCATGGGTAGCTGAATAACAGCCGAAATGTTTGAATTAATAACAAACTTATGACTGGTGATTTGATCCTTAACAATCAAGAGTGCCTATACCTATTCAAACTAATAGTATCCAGGAAATTAGAGAGAATTATGGTTCCATAATGGTTGGAGCTGTGAGATATTACACAAGAACTGTGGAAAAGATCATATCAACTAAACAACAGTTAATATTCTAATCTGGGAGCTAAAAAACATGCTTTAATTCCAAGCTAAGCCATTGGTATATACTCGCTAAGGCTGGGAGATAGTTATTGACACTAGCAGAAAGTACCTTTTGGCTTGAATTAAAAGCAATATAAAAATCTATTGTTTTAACTTGAACAATTAGGACTAAACATGCAAAATAAACATCTGCACATACTGGAAGAACTTAATGAGAAATTTGATTGTTACCAGAATGCAATACTTTAATTTTGTCCCAGTTGTGCAGAGAAGGAAAGATGGATACTAAATTATTCCTCCAAACAGTTATCTACCTCTGAAAAACAAGCGCTTGAAAAAGGTTTTGATTTTGTGCTCACTTCTAAAAGAATTCCAATGCCAGAAATGATAGCATCAATTGAGTATGACCTCAAAAAGGTTAAATTTGAGAAAGCTCCAGCAGCCAGAATAAACATTACAGGCACCTTTTAAAATGCTCAATTATCAACATCAAATTTGAGCTAAGAAGAATACGAATCATGAATAGCTAAAGAGAAAGACAACATAGTTCAGATATTAGCCGCTGATAAGAGTAGATCTACAGTAATTCTTGATAATGTTGAGTATGAAGATAAGACTACTATCTGACAGAACAAAAACCTACAATGAAGTATCAAGAATCCATCCCAAGCACTGGAAAGAAAAATGAACAGTTTATTGTTAACTGTAAAGAGATCTGTGAAACTGTCAGATGGTTTGTATTATAAACTCAGGAGCTCATCAAGTAAGTCACCACAGTTTTGTGGACTTCCAAAAGTTCATAAACCAGGAAGGCCTCTTCGAACAATAGTTGGTTCTTTCATCGATTCTCTATCATATCAATTATCTAAACACCTTGTTAGTCTGCTATCACCTATAGTTGGTAGTACAACTTCCCATGTGGAAATTCTTATAAATTATCACAGAACAATACTTAGCTTCGAAAGGAAATTGGTTTAGTTCTTATGATGTGAAATGTCTATTCACAAGTATCATGGTGAAAATGGCAGCAAACATTGCAAAAAAGAAATTATTGGAAGATGCAACTCTGGTGCAGTGCACGGTGCTGTCAGTAAATCAGTTGCTAATTTGCTTAGCTTCTGCCTATCGAAATCACTTTTACCGAAAGACATTTGGTACTGTGATCAGTTCACCATTTTCAGTTACTGTGGCTAACTTTGTGATGCAAGATTTAGAGGTGAGAGCCATTGCTACATATCACTCACCACCTGTATTTTGGAAGTGATATTCCACATGATGATGTTTGTGCAGTGAGGATGAATACTTATCATAGTATTGGTGAAGTTTAATTATGACAAGATGTTTCTGCTTTGTGAAGCCTTCATCAGTTGTAAGATGGTACAATTGTGAATACTATGACAACAGGATGCTAAGTGATACATTGTCCCTCAAAAAGTTCAGAATATGCTAACACTAAAAATAATAAAAACAAACAAATAATCATATAAGTAAATAAATTTATACATAAATACATAAACAAAGGAACAAATTAAATACATAATTGATGTTTGTGTTTTCGTATTTTTTATAAAATTACTTTTGACCTTTACTTCTCTCAAATTTTATCTTTCTTGCTGTGTGTTCTGTGGCTGTTATAATATTATCAATTAGTACTTCCTAGCCACAGAATATACAGCAAGAAAGATGAAATTGGAGACAAGTTAAGGTCAGAAGTATAAAAATACTATTAAAAAAATTACCAAAAGAATAAGGTCTTTGAGTTCACTTTAAACAGATAATTCCATAGTTATAATAGCTGACAAAGTGCTGTCACTGTTATTATGAACAAGGATGATTACATAAGATAAATGCACACTGTACTCAAAAGATTCAACCTACCACCTTTTGCAAAATATCCAATCATGAATTTGGAAGGAAGGATAAAAGAGAATTAAACAAATGTTCTAAAACAAGTATATGGGCAAAAATCTTCAACCTGAATATAGTCAAGCACCACAATTATACGGCTAGCTCAAAATGCATGAAGATAGCATCCCGATGTGACCTATTGTTTTAAACATTAATAGCCAAACCTACAAAATGGACAAAGTTTCTTATGGGAATTATAAATCCACTAGTAGGTAATACCAACTCTCATGCAAAAAAACAACAACAACAAAAACTCATTTCATTTTGTTCAAAAAAATAGAATCATTAGAAACTGGTGAAAGGGATTTTATGTTAGTTTTGATGTGATAAGTCTTTTTACCAAAGTCTCACTGCAAAAAATTGTAGAATTTCTTTACATTAAAAATTTAATGTAGATGAAAATTTGATGGAATGAACAAAAATACCAAGTAGAGAAAATTGTGAACTAACCAAAATATACATCACTACCACATTTCAAGTTCCAGAATGAATTTTATGAGCTATTGGAAGGAATGGTGATGGGTTCTCTGTTATCTCCAATTTAGGCGAATTTTTACATGGAGGGTTTTGAAAAAAGAGCATTGAAGACTTCTGTACAAAAGCCCAAGGTCTGGATTAGATATGTGGGTGATACCTTTTGTCATTTAAACAGGACCACGATATACAGAAAACCATTACATACTGACAGTTACTTCAATTATAGGTCTCACCATCAACACAGGGTCCTGATTGGTATTATGAAATGTTTAGCACAGAGCCAAATCCACATGCCATCAAGACCTACTGAATAATGAGATTTGGTTTCGGTTTTCAGTAAAACATCATACTTAACAAAAATTAAAAATGGAAAGAAGAAAGTAACATTTTCGTTATTCTATATGAAAAGGGAATTAGCGAAAAGATTGAAAGAAAGTGCAAAGAGTTATTTTCAAATACAATACTAATATCAGATAGTTCTTGATGAAAGTAAAAACAAAACATGACCTAAATGAAAGAGTTGGAGTAGTATACAAAATTCTTGCAGCCAGTGCAATTACTGCTACATAGGTGAAACAGGAAGAACTTTATCTACCAGGATAAAAGAACACAAATATGGTATTAGAACAGGAATATGAACAATGCTTTAGCAAGACATGCATGGGAAACTGGGTCACATTAAAAAAGAAGTGATTCAAAAGTACTGGTATTTGAACAAGAACACCAAAAAGGGAAAATAATGGAAGCTATTTCAATTAAGTCTACACAGAATATAATAGATGTTGACAGTGGTCTTAATAATACCTAGCATTTGGAACCAATTTCTTTGTTTTTATTGAACACATCCATTATGTATTTATATAATTATTCATTTTGTTTCTTTATGTATTTTTTTATTTACTTATTTATTTATTCGTTTGTTTATAATTATTATTATTGTTAGCATTTTTTAAGTTCCTGAGGTTCAATGTATCATTTAGCTTCCTGTTGTCATAGCTTTCACAAGTGTACCATCTCACAACTGATGAAGGCTTCTCAAACCCAAAACATCTCGTTATAATTGAACTTCATCAATACTACGATAAGTTCAAATGAATAGATTATTGTGTTCTTAAGTATTAACGTGATAATTAAAATGAATTGGCACAGTATTAAAGAGTTCGAATATTATGGGATTTAAAGGCCATGTAATTTCAGTATAGCCATCAATTCAGTTCACTCGAACTGGAAACCAATCAAGAGTTGTTTTTCCTAGACACACTAATCCATCATGAAAATGGCACAATAACAACCAAAGTACTGTAAACAGACACATACCAATCAGCACCTGCTATTTGATTGACTTCACTAGTCAGCTTGAAAACAGAGATGTACATGGTGTCATGGTATATAGTGAAACAGGGCAAAAATGCTATGAACAGGGTCACTGGGATACTACCTAGGGGGTATAAGAGCATCATAGCTTGAGGTGTTCATAGTAGTATCAAACATGTTTATACCTTCACCATAGTTACAGCATCATATTTTATCAGTAACTGTATTTTTGGTTTCACTGATGATGGCCAGCTGAATAGCAGACCAAAACGTTTGAATTAATCGCACATTTATGACTAGTTGATTTGAACCTTAATAATCAACAAAAATCCTCATGGGCCTTAATCCTCTCAAGATGGTGTTGACTAATCCTACTGTACTGGCTCATGGACTGTAATAATTATGACTGAGTGGTTTAACTTTGAGAATATGGTTACATTGTAAGTGTAAGACAAGTCCTCTGACAATTCTGTGTCAGTACATATGCCTTAACTTGAAGTTTAGCCAAATCTACAGAAATAATTTGTTTATTGGTTATATAGATTGAGCATATATGAAGGGGCTGAACAAGTATATTATGTATTAATGTTTGTCTTCCTATTATTGAGATTACTTACATGCATACTTTTTATTTTTGTTTGTATATAGCCGTTTTGCAAAAATTAATCTTAAGTGGTGAAATTCAAGGGACTTTACGGGGTCAAAGAGAAAATTCAGTCTTCATACCACATGTTTACGTTACATTGCAAATTAAATGGATGCAATCATTCTTTCTGGCTAATGGCTATCTTGGTAAGATTTATATTATTTTTTGTTCGGTGTAGCAGTTAACCAAACTGATGCTTACTCTCCCAATTTTGTAATTTGGTGAGCTGATACACTCTCTTTAATTGGGTCGTAACTCATGGCCAGTTCTCCAGATAAGTAAAATAATTAATAATTACAACAAGGGTAATGAACATCAAACACACTACATGTGTAGTTGTTTAAATGACACAAGTACCAAGTGATATAAGTCTAGGAGATCTAATGATGCGTCTTGAGATGAATATTTAAACTATAATAGTACGACACGCAAGTTGCCCATTCAAAAATGTATGGGAAAAATCGCTGTTCAATTGAAATCGCACGGGGAAAGTGAAATAGCGCGTAACTAATTGAAATAGCAAGGTAACTAAGTGGAAACTAAGTAAAATACCTCGGTAGCTAAGTGAAATAGTACGGGTAAGTGCGCACGCGTACAGTGTTAATGTTGGAAATGTATAGTTCGAGTAGTTTTTAGTTGGAGACAATGTCCTTCTTTACCACAGAAGCTCTACCCGTATTAGACGGAATGTTTTACAACAGATTAGAAGGAGCCGCACGTTGAAAAGAAAGTTCCAGCTTAAGCTAATCCTGAAATAAGGAGATAGTGAGTGAACGATATAATATAGCTACAATTGCAAATGACGTTTTAAAAGCTGGCCTACTATTAGCGAGTGATAGCATGGGTAACCTGTGCTATTAGGGATCAATAGCACTTGTAAAAGCAATTGAAATAGCACTCGGCTTCGCCTCGTACTATTTCAATCACGTTACTCGTGCTATTAATCCTGAATAGCACGGTTACCCGTGCTATTACTCATACAAATAAAATAGAAAACATTTATAATGGGGACTTTCTACATGAATATTTCAAAGGAACTAGATATTGACAAATATCAACAAACAATGACAAAGTCTTGCTGAAATACGATGATAATTTTTTGCCTCCCTCTACTGCAGTTACTTTTTGTAGATTCCTTTAATGCCGAAAAACGAGTGTCATTTGGCATTCATTCTCCCATCTTTGCTAATCCTGCTTATTATCGTTCCTTTTTTTTCTCCTTGTCTGAATGTTTCTGCTCTTACATTATGCAGTGAAATGTGGTATTCAAGTCACTATGTGGTTTCTACCTCGCCATCCTGAATGGATTCTTATCAATATCCTCTGCTGCTGCAGGCGACTCATTATTGAAGCTTTCACTTGTCCTTATTTAGCAAAAAGTGAAACAACAGAGTTAACTCTATCAGGACTTATATTTGTATAATCAGTTGTAATCTCTGGCACTGATATATTCAACTTCCAGAAGTTCAGTATTCCTTGTCTCCCTGGATTATTCTGATGCTGCTTTCTACTTTCCCAGCACTCGTCGTCAAACATATATGTTTGTAGATTTCTGGAATGGTGTGTTTTCTCAGTCTTATTTTGCTTTTAACCTGAACCATTACTTCCACCAAATGTGGAAAATTGTCTACCACTTGTACATATGCCACCAGAATTCTGTGTGTCTGGTTGGCTAACTACAGTAGACAAACTATATCAGTCCACTAGTTACGAAAGCACCTTATGTAATATTGATATGATCAAGCACCATATATATATTTGCAAGTCATGGCATGCATGAGCTTTCAATATACTATGTGTATCATATTTTGCATTGTTCAATACATTTAATTTACACACACTTATGAGACTATATCTATATGATGCTTTTTCATTTTTCCTATGTATTAAGTGAGCATCACTCCATCGAAATCATGCCTATAAAATGTGTGAACACTTATGCTTACTTTACAGATCTACTTGCCTAATTTATAGTGCTTACTTTTGCATATCTACTTGCCTACTTTAATGTGCTTATCAAAGTAAATTGATAGCTGTAGTGGAGAATCAGGTAAAACAGAGGATAAAAATTGAGCAGCTGTGAAATTATTGCTTCGCTGTACACATTCTCTTGTATGGTGTCTCATAGCACACATTACCATTTTGGGAAACTGGTAGTGTCCTGTGTAGGAAAAACAATTGGGTGTTACAAGGAGAATGCTGCTGCATATGCATCTGCATTTCTTGTAGTAATTGTTGAGTTCGTTCAGGCTCAGGCACGTGGGTCTAGAGGTCTACATAGAATTTCTTGAAAATATTCCTACTATCATGTCATATCAGATAAGGCACAGATGTTTCATTCATTGAAGAGTTATCATTTTGTAGTTGAAAGAATAAAGACTCTGTAAAGCACTTCTGTAGAAATTCTTCATCTCACATGAGTAGATCCTGAAAGTCTACTCAGCTGTATTACTGTGCTTGGACCATAAACATCTGTGAGTCTCTAAAATGGTTGGCATAGATTTTAATGGGTCAAGTATGTTTCTGGAAATATTATGGAGTACGGAGGACTCTCACTTCACATGCTTTGTTTTTTAATTGCCACTTTTACTTGCTGTAGTTTGCATTCAAGCAGCTCGGTGCCCATCTGGAATCAAGTTTGAGGACACTCACTGCTTTTGGGAATTATTTTACTCTTCTCTTAAAAAGGCAGGATCACTAAATCGAAGTCCAACATGTGGTTAATATACTCGAGTTGAATATACTTAAGCCTTCTGAACCAAATGATTAGTACCCGAGATGTGTGTAAGGGCTAGTTATTCTTCTATTGTCATAGTTCTGAACAATGTTCATGGCACAAGTTTTAGCGAGCAAGTCTAACTCTCTATCCTCGACAGTAGTACCTCCACGGTAGCTATATAGCTCCTGTATCCCTTCCCTTTCACGTTTGCAGTCGAAAACGTTGCAGACAAGATCCACCGCCTCAGTTGCAGACAAATTTATCGCCATTTTTCGACCTAACGTCATGTTTATTTTTAGCTCGACTACCTTAGTTATGTAGTAGCTATTTCTATTCTAAAAATACATGTAATAGAACAACACATTAGCCGTGCTCTTGATGCTGCAGCCAAGCTTTAGTGTTTATCATTTAGGGAGAAAATATTTTTCCCTGCATTACATCATACTTGAGCGCCTATAGGCGCTTGTGCCGGTGAATGGGTTAAAAGGATTTGTGCTACAGTTAAATGACGATTGGTTAACCATTTTCCTCTTTCCACCACTTCCTTTCCTCTATTTCAATAAAAACTTATGGTAACTAACATTCTGCTTCTTTTGGATTCTACTTTCTTGCACTTTCAAACTTTTTTTCAACCTTTTCTGGCCTGGAAGGCTTTCGTTATTACAGGAGATACCATTATGACATCTGTTAGAGTACACAGCACTTTTTCTCCTACAAATCTCATACTTCTGCAACCAGTCTTAAAACCACAAATTCCATTATTAAATTTATTTTGTGGATTGAAAAGCTTGGCTGCAGTTCCTAAAGGTAGCTTTGAATCGTTCTTCCAGCCATGTTTGGACAATTCTAGCTTTCCAGAATATTGTTCTAAATCTCCTTTTTGAAATTTTTTTAAAGTACACCATTCTTTCACCTGTAGCACCCACACTCAAGGATTTTGTAACATCAAGAACATGATCACTCATGAGTTTACAGGTATTATCACCTAGCTTAGTCGCCAATAAACATTTACCAGACAACTCTCATTCACCAAAGAAACCTTATGATTTTTTAACACACTACTCCCTATTTTGATATCTGCCTTAGCTAGCTTACGTAACTTAGTGCTCCCATCATAACCCCTCACCTCAATCAAGTTTCCAGTGCACTTGTCAACTGTAATAATTTCTTCAGGGACAACTGAGATGGTAGCACTGGTGTCGTACATCATTCAGGCAACAGATCCATCTATTTCAACCAAGACATCGAGCACTTCACCTTCACTACTCACACTTGTGAGAGGGCACTCCCACTAGAACAGAACAGTGTTATTATTGTTGTGTCAGTTAGACAGGAATGTGTTTTGTGTAATTACAGAAGAGTGAGGCGTCAAGAATGCATGTTCTATGTCATGCATCTTTTAGTGGGCATGTGCTAAGTTTGATATACTGTGGCTGAGCGCATGTCCAGTATTCAGTTGTAACCTTACTTTAATTTGTTGAAGTGTTTCTTGGGTTAAGTAAATTCCTTGGCCTAAGACTAATAGGTTGTAACTCTGGTGGCAGCTACTACTAAGCTGTCACCAATTAAGTTCAACAA
>WLWI01003727.1_pt1 | contig 13059 bp, 6 predicted proteins | sample 6701501 | NCBI WGS metagenome assembly WLWI01 (sample SAMN12718690, study PRJNA515312) | sponge metagenome | isolation source: marine sponge | host: Mycale hentscheli | place: New Zealand: South Island, Marlborough, Capsize Point | collected 2014-11-01
TCTAGGGTGATACGGGTACTGATCGATAAACCAGAGGATTCTGTTTAGTGCAATTTGGGACGGGGTCGACCACATAACTAACACAAAAACACGAGGGTCAAAGTACAAAATGACATACGTACGTCCATAATATCTAAATAAATAAATAAATAAACATCCCCGATTTTCGATTGTGTTACCCCTGTAAGTGTCTCGCTCGCTACACTCGCTCGCCAATTATTCATTCACTAAAGTGTGAGTGAGTGGATAGGCATATTACATTTTTTAATATGTGTTTTGGAAAACAATTATACAGTATTAAGGCATTTTAAGAAGAATTTTAAATAATTTGTATACAGTACAAAAATTTATAAAAAATGAACTTACTGGAGTTTCAAATCGTATTTCAGGTGGTTTGGCAGGATAATTTTCCGGAAATTTTGCATACAAAATAAAAGTTCCTAAGTAAATATTGTAAAAAATTATGAAAGTAAAACATTAAACAATATTTTGAAATTTTACCTCCTTCATATGGAGTGCCCTCAGGACCAATCAAAACAATTTTCCATCTCGATATACTGGTTAGAATATACAATAAGTAATATTTAAGACAGCAAGAGCAACAACTTGCGTATGTATATCTCTAAAGGAAATGATTAATTTATAGTTTGATAATTGAAATCTTTACTATTGTTTGTTTCAAAATTGTACAACATTAATTCAAAGTTCTAGTTCTTAATGTTTTTGTTTCAAGCATTAACCCTCAGCACACATGCGCAAGAGGGTTATACTAGTCGTCCTGTCTGTTCGTCTGTTTGTCTCTCTGTCTGTCATGCGCTGATTTTGGAGATTACTGACAATTGACCACTGATTTAGGTACTAACTTACTCAGGATGAAAATTTAGGACCTTATATTGTGCTACTTTTTGAATTTTGGGCTAATTGTTGAGAAAATGTGAAGCTTTCAGCTCCGTGTAGGTACCAACACTTATGGGTAATGTCCCCTAGTGTCACATCATGATCACGTGAGCAAATAATTTCTTGCAGCCTGCGGTGTAGTTTGGTTTATGCTAAGGGAAGTTAAAGGAGTTAAAAGAAGTGAAGTTTCGCATTGAAAACGTTTATCGGTGAGTGCTTCTGGATAGTTTAGTTTCTTCTCTTATGAAGACCGCATTTCCATGTACCATTTTCGTTGCTCAAGCTATATTGATGTCTCATTAAAATAGCTAACAGATTGCTTATTCTTTTGGAAGGAGATTATATTGTAATAGCTAGGTAGTGTTTAATAGCACTGTGGGTTCACACCTTTGGTGCTTCATTTATCACAGCGATTAATAACGAGTGAGTTTGAACAAAATTAACTAAAGAAAAATTATACCCAGAGTAATTTAAAATAATCTCTAACAGCTGTATTTTTTATGAGATTATTTGTTGGGGCTAGAGCTAGGGATTCAGTTAATCAACATTAGGTATTTTCATTTATAATGGATTGTGCATTTACTATTTTTAAAGTTATTTCCTTTCAATACATATACTATAACAGTATCATATAAAGTTTAAGTACTAACTTTTCTTCTTGAGGATAGATGTCAATGTCACAATGTGGGTTCCTTAAATAGTGCCGAATTTCTTGCATTATTCTACGATTTCTTGCAGTTTCCATAGTTTGTCCAAATAACACCTTTTGATGGACTATTCTGTTTCAAAAATAAAAGCGGAGTATATAAAAGTATTTTTTATGACATTATATACCTGGCTGGATTACTGAAATTGGATTTGCTTAAATCATGAGCAAATTGAGTTCGTAAATCCTGCTGGCCATAAAACTCAGTGGCATTGTACGGGTATTTAGTAAGATCCTCATATTGTGATAGTGAATCCTGCGAAAAAAACAAAAACAAGTAATATTACTATTACATTAGTATTGTAAATATCAATGCCAAAATTCTTTGAGTTAACGGATTAACCCCGATTGACGTGTACACGCGGCTAAATTGGAAAAATCGATAACCGTGGAGGACGCGACAATGCGTCCAAAATGCGTCTTCGCGTCCACTTCGCCCTATAGCTTTGTGGAGTCAAGGAAGCCACCAATCACAATTGCAGACGATTCTATATTGTTGTAAGTATATTTTAGGCTTGTGGAGTCAAGGAAGCCACCAATCACAATTGCAGACTATTCTATATTGTTGTAAGTATATTTTAGGCTTATAAAATACATAGACTGCCATAAGAAAATGTTGAGTTAATTTTGTTACAACAACAAGACTTCTTTCTGATAAAGTATAAATTGAAATATATTTTATAATATTATAAAGGTACACAGAATAATTTTTTACAAACCCATATTACTTTAACTATAATTGCTTATGATATGACAAGTAGAAAGCCATTTGGCAAGTGGAACACTGGCACTTCAGCATCTTGTGATGAAGACAATATTCTTGACCAGGCACAGCATGACAGTGACAAGGATGGCAGTGACAAGGATGGCAGTGACCAGGATGGCAGTAACTCTGGTGGTAGTGACGAGGAGTTTGATGACAGAAAGAATGACTTAAGTGCTGATGGGTGTAGTGACTGTAGTAGTTACTAGATGGTCAAGGACTCTGACGAGAGAACGGAATTGATGATTCTGAAAGGTAGCGATTTCTAAAGGAATTTCAACCACATTCTTTAAAGCAATAAGTAAAAATAAATATGGTTATATAACAGGCGAGACTGCAGGGAGCCCTCTGAAATATACTTCTATTCAGTTGCATTTGATAGTAAGACCACAAACTATTCTGTCAACAATGCAGCCTACCAGAGTAAAGACACCTTGGAGTACCAAACTGAATACACTCAAATATTCTATCATTTATTTGTGATGTACCTGTTTCCATACACAAAAGCCCATGAAAAGCTTCTCTGTTCACAAAAATTATAACAGACTGCTCAGTTCAAAATAAACCACACCCTAAATAAATATCAACAAATTCTTCCTGAATGTAAGACAGATGTGTGCAAAAACACTTTCTCTTATACCTCTATGATTGAGTAGCAAACTGCTTCAGCCATGAAACCATACTTCCAACCTTACCAGTGTGCTTACTAAGAGCCACAGTGTGATGCCATAAAAGTTTTTGCCAAATGGTGCGAGTACTTTGTTATTTTTAAGTCGGCAACAGCTCGTTAGTGTCGAATTTATGCTTTCCCAATAGCCTAGAGCGTATTCTATCATTCGATAATACTGTCCCCGAGGCAATCTTCAAACGTTCGTCTTCTTTCTCTCGTTTAGTGTCACCCTCCCACCAAGCAATCATCCTCTGTGTCTCGCGTGCGCCCGTGACCGCATTACGTAAGGCACAATTAAAATTTTTATTTGCGTGTAATCGGTTTAGCAATACTTACGATATTACAGTAACAGCATTATCTTGAATTTTAATAACTGATTCAAGAAGCTTAAACATAAACAAAATGATATCTAAAAAATGTAGCTATTTAACTACATTGGATGATGTATTTTGTCACTAAGTCTGCTTTTTATTCAGAGAACAATAGATTTGACTAATAAATGATTGAACTGAAACTCTTACAATGGAACTAGTATAATATGTGTAATGGTGAAAGCATGGGCTTGAGGATATACTTTGCAATAATTCCGAGAATTGTCATAAGTTAATCTATTTTATACTACAGTAACTTTACATATAAATCCCACTTTTTATTGTGTAAAATATATATATATATATATATGTATATATATACACTGTGTATTATAGAGTATATATGTACTTTTATTATATTGGGAAAAATTAGCAATGTGCGTTAACTTGCTACATACAGGTACTTACTGACAATGGCTCCTGTTGAATACGTCGAACTCCAGAAGATAATATTGTCTCTGTTTCAAATATTTTTAAAGCATCAACCATTGTTTGAGGATGAAAACAGAAACCCCCTGTGAATTAAAGATAGTAGTATAAATATTATATATCATATAAACTTGTGTAACACAAGAAATTGTTGTGATTTATCAAACAGATAAAAGTTTGTAAACGTCACTATTATTTGATACATAATTATTTTATAAATACATACACAAAACAGTGAAGCAGTTTAAAATTATGTAAAGGTAATTTTGTGGGACGAGCAAAGCGAGTCTTTCACAAATGAGTCTCAATTGAGATTTTGGTATATATATATATATATACATAATAAGAAAAAGTTCAAAGAGGTCAACGCATGTCCATCCCTGGAGGCTACTTAAAAACATACACATTAGTATGAGCACAAGAAATTTAGGAGAAAAGAAACGACTTAGAAATAATGCCAGAAAAACAAAAAGCTAAGAGAAAGAAGAGGAGAGACAAACAGTTAGATCTTGCAAACTTAGCGGCGTCTATCTTGTTAATTTGCTGTCATAACTATTATGCCTTATGTAACAGAATGTACTTTAATTGAAATTTCGCTGTCAAGTCACATAGAGAAAGCATAGTTTGCTAGAGCTCTGGCACAATAGAATACTTTCAACGGAGTCAACTTTAGAATGGTGTCTAGAAACAATATCATTTGGTTTAGCAATCCTTATCCTTATCACTTGACGAAATTTAATTGCATACCCTTTGAAAATCCAGTCCAATTGTCAAGTCACGAAGATAATACAATGTAAGTCTTGTGCTTGTGTCAGAGAACAAGTGTGTATGCAAGTGTAAAAATGTTGTGTGTAGCTAAAGAATAGCACAAATAAATCTTACAAAATTAACTACGAATAAATAATTATTAGTGGTTAGCATTCAGATATAAATTTCAGGTAGACCAATTCACTCACCACTTGTGCTGAAGCACATCACTAGTTTTGAACTTAAAGACATTAACTGTATACTTGTTTTTGTTGTTAAAGCAACAATTAATTTTAGTAAAATCTTTGTAATTAATGTATGAAAAAGATAAATTTCAAAGAATAACAAAAGTGAACACTGAACTCAAGTCGTAGGTAGTCATGGCTCAGTAGCTAGGGCACTAAAGCCCAGGATCCTGGGTTTGATTCAACTGCAACGATAAAGATTTTTTTTTTCACATTTCGCCTATGGTATTCTTTATATCCTTTTAATTGAGGACACTTCGTTCTAGTTTTCATAAAAGGCAATATTTTTGTCAATGAACGTGACATCAAATACTTAACATTTTCAAAAGTATTACAAATTTAAAATTAATATAATAAAATGAAGCAAACTACTTAATTACCTGTTGCATGAGATAGAGCTTTTTGACTGATATTTCCTTTGGGACCAATGATCAGGATACTGTCTAGAAGAATATCACCATCCTAGACATACAACACATCTTCAGAACATGCCAATAATAAAGATAAAACCAAATTTAGCCGTTCGGAAATGAATATAAAATATCTTACATTTGTTGAGGGAAACCATATATTAATTGCCCTGACACAATTATTGTAACCAAATATTTCAATTTCAAACTTTCCTTTTGACTATTGATCAGGTAGAAACTATTATTAATTATATAGATTGAATTACCTCTCAATGAATTCTAAAAAGTACTCTTGTTACATTATTTTTATTGACAACATTGTGACTTAACAATTCAAAGAACAATCATTAGTAGGTATTTTGATGAATAAATGTGATGTTACTATTAACACATACCCTTAATGTGTTAAAGCATTTCTTCTTAGATTGTTTTGATTGGTTATCTTGTCCATCAGTTAGACAAATGATCCTCCTGTATAGTATAAACATACACCATCAAAAAGTATGTTCTGTGGCCAAATCTTAAAAATGCTTGAATATATTTGTTTATAAGTTTAGACGAGCATTGCTTTGTTTAACCAGGTGAATATTTAAACCCTTTCACCAGCAGGGTTCGTGATGACCAGTGCGGTAATTTGATAACTTCATGATATTTTATTTTCTTTATTCATTTTCTGTTAAAGCGAAAAAAAATTTCAAAGCAAGTTAACACCAAACTATTCTCTAGTATCCAAATAACAAAAAAACAAAAATCTCCGCATAGTCAAAAACGAGAAAAGCTAAAAATTTGGACTTACCGTTTAATCTTAAGCAGATGGTCATGACACTACAATGGAGATCAAACACAGTGCATGGCTTGTTCACCTTCCAGTTGCTAAATTCTGAGCTTCAAAGCCCGTAGCATAAAATATTTTGGGCAGACCAACGTTCAAAGGTAAGCATTTCGGCAGCCACATTTAAAAAAAATATTCAAAAAATGAAATACTGATACTTTCATTAATCAATTTTTTTTATTACAGGAAGTGCTACATCACAGCAGCTTAAAAACAAAAATTAGAACAATACATTATTTTAAAATAATCGGAGAAGTGCCGACAGAATGGTCAGTGCCAAGACGCTATTGCCGGTGAATGGGTTAACTTGTTAAAAGTATCATAAAATTAGCAAATGTATCTAACCTTTTACAAGCTGGATATTGTGTTTTTAACTCCAATAGCAATTCACACCCTTTAATAATAGAGTCATACAGTGCTGTTCCTCCTCCACTACATAGTGGTGCAATACATTTCTAAAACATATAGTTATAACGTGTAATGGTATAACTATTACAAATTACAGGTGTATATCTTTGATCAATAATTATATAGTTATTCCAATGCTTGGGATTATTTACACTTCATTTCTATAAACATTTCACTGAAAAAAATTATTGTAAATAAAATTTTGTTTTTTCTGATGTTAAAAAATTAAAATGGAAAGGTGCAAATTGAGATGAAGTAACATTATTTATGTCAACTATCAATAGTCTATATAAGTAAGCAAATGTTAATATATTTAGCCTGAGAAGGAAATAACATATTATGGAAATCAAAAGTAGAAAATATTTTTGTTACATTTAAATTATACTTATATATTATAGATATTACTTATTACATGAGTCAGAGTGTGATATGGTGAAATATCACAAGAACAGGCTAATTTACTATCTAGAGCCAGATTCTAGTGAAAGTAAAGCCTGAGAGTGAAATATCTTGCCATATCACTCTGACGAGTGTAATAAGTGTAGTAAGTGGTCTATGCATGCTTGACATCTTTATGGTAATGCATGGTGTAAGTTGGTTATAAATATCTTTAAGCACTCCCCACACCCCTAGCCAATATTTTAGCATGTGTTCTATCCAAGTTGGTTAGGATTCACCTGAGAAATATAGCTGTAAAAACCCAGAAATCTGGTAAAGTAGGTCCGATTGCAATAACTAATAGAGTAATGACGCACCAAAGGTATTAACCCCCAGTGCTTGCTACTATACACTAGTTAGCTGTTACAAAATCATGTCAGACCAAAATAGGCTCATGCAGCAATGTAAACAGTACATGTAAACTCTGCTGTTATTTTAGGTACATGACCTGTGAGATATCACACATGATCACACTATCACACAGGTGTTATCCAAGCTCATTTTCCCCTTGTAATACTTATACCACTTTTCTGTGCTTTTATAGCACCTTCCTCTAGAATACTCAACCTGGTTAGAGCAGCAGCTTAAATATCCGCTATGGGTGTGGAGTCCCCTGGAGAGTATTACGGCACACACCATGAATTACCAACCCTAATACCAACTACTGCAGTGAAGATATCAAGTATAGAAGAACAACATATTACACTGTGATGTGGCAAGATATTTCAATCTCTGGCTGCTAATGAAAAAAAATTAACCTACTCTTAAAATATTTTGCCATATAAAACTAACTCATGTAATAAGTATTATTATTTTTATTTATTTGATCTTTTATGTATATATGTATGTATGCATGTATGTATGTAATTATATTTACTTTTACGTTTACCTCAAACATATTGTAATCATCAGTGAGCAGGACTTTTACTGCAGGAGTTGTGGAACAGGTAATCAAACCGACCACATGATGATAACTGAATCCTTCAGTGCGGTTGAGAAATGATCCCAACAGTTGCTTTGCTGCAGTCAAACGATCTAAATGCTGCCCATGCTGTGTAGTGCTATGATAAATAAGATAGAAAACATAGATTTGGAATGCCTATAAGCAGATACTACACTTATGTCACACTAACAGCTTCTTTATATACATATTATATCTACATGCATCTCTATTATATAATATATACCAAGATAAAGTTATAGTAAAGGTTCAAGCCATCTTTACATTTAGAACAGTGTAAAGACCAACAAGTGACAGAAGATTGTTATTTTGAGGGGAAATGATGTCATGCAGTTATTGAAGTGAGGGTCACATCAAAATGCTGATTACAAGAAATGTACTGTGTTGTGTTTTCATTGCCTTCATATATAACTGGTGATAGAGCAGTGATAGTCATACTACATAACATAATAGCCCAATGAATTATTTCAGCTTATTTTGGGTGGGGATGGACAAACTGCTCACAAAGCAAGCTTTGTGCAAGTAAAATGAAACAGATTCACTTTAGTAACTCAAAAAACTATGACATATCACTTCACCGTAATTGTCTTTGTGAATCTTATCTATTTTTCAAAAAATACTATTCTTTTTTATTCCGAAATACTCTTTGTGGTACAAAAATATGTTCAGTCTACAGGTTAAGTTGGAGGATGTATAATTTTTTTTGTTGGTGATACCCCCACTCATGAGTGATATTGTTTTATTACATGCACTTACTAAGCAACTATGGTATATCTATAAATTTATACACTTGTGTGTCAGTAACGATAATGGTGACTGACGATGGTGTGTATTCATGAATAATTCATTAGCTTAGTCAGTTTGGTTAAGCACCGTTATTACATGAATAGGTAAAGTGTTATCACATTCAGTAGAAAGTGATCAATTGTAACTACAGGGTGGGTGAAATCGACGACTAAAGGCAGCATAAGTTTCAAAAAAGGAAGGTGAATGTACGAAAAAAAGTACGAAAAAGGAGGCAAAGTTTTGCAGCGCCTAAATCCCCAATCCTGGTAGAAGGACAGAGATATTTAGAAACAGGAGAGGTAAACAAAGGAGAAGGGACTCAGTCCATGACTCAAGAAGAAAGAGCTGAAGAAAGAAAAGGTGGGGGATAAGAAAAGCTGAGATAGTTCAGAACAAAGAGAGCACGAGAGGGAAACTGATGTAATCTTAACCAATAGTAGGGAATGTAAAAATCACTCTGCATTCTTACTTTGCAATATGTCAAGAACCACTGTGTGGCGGGGTACTTGCTAGTATATATATATATATAATTATATATGTATATATATTTCTATTTCATTAACTTACTCATTAAAAATAGGCTCAAACATAGATCCACTACTATCCAGAACCACCTATTAAAATATAAGCCTATATAAATGGTACATTTAATTGCTGTAGCATATTTTAAGATCTAAGCAATAATTAATGTTTTATCTATTATGATGATGCTACGACATTTTGTTCTAAACTTGGAATTATATCATATGTTTACATATTAATTGTATTTTTTGTATGGTGATAGAGGTATTTTATATTCCTTATGTCTTTCTGGTAGGGATTCCACATGTGGTGCCCCCACCTTCAGGGCAGGACATCTATATGTAGAGTCTCTCCAATTGTAAATAGGCTTCCGCCAGCTGTTGCTTTTTGGACAATCACAGCTCCTCATACCAATGTGAATGGTAAAGGTTGTCAAAGTAGAGCTTTATAGTGATTCGGTTGACTTGTGTCCATATTAGGAGTGTCCAGGTAAGTGAAGATTACACAAGCCAGCATACAATATTGGGAGATATTTTAAGAGCACATGTAAGTATTTTCACTTGCCTTTGGCTCACGAAATTCAGGAGTGAAATATTATCCACATTATTGTTCGACAAGTGCAAGGAATTGTTTATTGTACATAAAATATTTTAGTAAAATGGTTGTGCTTCAAAGCCCCATTGTAAAGCAGGATAAATATGCCATAAATATAAAATTACAGTAGTCTGAGCTATACAGGGGTATCAGGGTCACTTTTAGTTGGGGCGGAAGGTGGGCTTTCTCCCCCCCAGTTGTTTTTATATTGCTACTTTATTTACATTAGTAATAAACTAAAATACATAATATTAAATCAAATTTCAAACAGCCAAAGCTCTCCTAATGTATTCTTCGTATTTTTATTGAGATACATATTGGTGAAAAGCTTGGTTAAAAAAAATCAGTTTCTATATTAGAGAATCAAATATTATTTATACCCTTTATGAGTTTAATAAAACCAATCTGCTTTTTAAGGGTGCTCACACATAGCAATGCCTGGGCGCCTTTAGTACCGCACTCCAGCTCAATAGTAGCGCGTTATCCACCACAAAGTCGCGCCCCGCTCTGTAACAAATTAGTGCCCGTGAAATGCAGCTGTGCCTCACTCACCACTACGCGCGTACTGATAGGGTGGGGCGGAGTCAACTTACAATAAAAAATTCTCGCGCTCTGAAGTAATGGATCCAGAATCTTCTCTTGTGTACTGCTCAGGAATGGACTAACTGCTATAGTTCATATTTTGCCAGGGCTTAGGGCCACACGGGTCTAGCCCTAGCCCTAGCCCTAGCCCGGGTCTACCCTAAAACGTTGAGATATTATTAATGTACAAAATTTCACGGAAATAATCGACAATAGTTCACGTGGTAAAGTAAGTAAATAGAAATGTAAAATAAAATTCAACAAAAACTCAACGTTATGGCATGCACGCACGGGTAAGAAAATGATATACAAAAAATCGGCTTCTAAACTACAGCGGTAGCCGTGCAGTACTGCCAGGATGTCCAAAATGGTGACGTGAGTATTTCTTGAGATGCGATCGACTTCCAGTATTCATTCTCGGTAGGTGCTTTCTCCTAACAGTACTTGCTGGCCTGCATAAATAAAATAATTCGGGGAAAAGCAGAAGTAAGTTTAACAGGCCCTATAGCAACCGTGGCCTATTTGGCAGGATTTTCGCGCTCAAAGAGTGTGCCAGCACCCTTAAGGGCAACTGGTATTAGTTTTATTTTATATACTTTATATGTGACCGGTTTTGGGAAAATTGGCCTAAACGCGGCGAACAATATTTTTTAGTATCCACGGGTAAAGCCTTATAAGTTGAATTTGTTCAAAAAATTTTTTATGGCAGAAATGGATAAACATCGATTACCTCTAGTTTATGGCACAGTTGTAAGCTCTGGCAAGCTCTAGAACACACACTACGAGGCTAGAAACACTAGCTGGTTGGACTTGTGTACAGAGCGTTGCTTTGAAATTGTTTGGTGTTTTTCTCACTAACAGCGGGAAAAAACTGTAGCTAACTCGTTCACTTACTATTCTACATAATCCGCGTACTCACACCATTCTCACCATCATAGTTTCTAGAGGAGGCCTATATTAAGCCTATTTGACTTCTTTCAATCCGCCTGCAACTGGTTTAGTCCATAGTGTCCCGGAGAACGCGGTAATAGTATGCGGATACAAGGCACGCCCCCTGGCCTTAGCAACTCCTTTATATACACAGCGTTTTTTGAAATCAGCAATATTAAGTTTAGCAAAGATACTAAAGTGTTGTAGTGCGTAGGGCGAAGACGGCTTGTTCTACAGCTTCCAAATTAGGAAGACGGCATCCCAAGGCCCCATGCAGCCTATTGGTAGAAAAAATAGAATAATGTGGATGCCGCATTTAGGCTGATTTCCCCAAAATCGGTCACATATTTCAAGTATTATAAGTATTCATATTGTACTTTACTAATATTGAGGAAGCTTTTATGGGTATAAGGGAGGGGGGAACATTTTCTTTGGAGGGGGGATTTCCAGTGTACTCTCCTTCTGTATGAAGCACTATACATATAGATATATTGTACACATACATATATAAGCAGATATTGTAAAAGTTTGCCTATACTATATACAGCTGACATTAAACATTCGCCCCTCCCCCAGGAAATATTTACTAGATACAGCCCTGGGCATGTAGGAGCTTCCAATATGCAGTGTTCATAATGGGAAAATGTTGAAAAAACATGTGATTACTTATTACACGAATCAGAGTGTGATATAGCGAAACATTTTATGAGCAGGCTAATTTATTTTCAGGAGCCAGAGGCAAGTAAAAATAAAGCCTGAGAGTGAAATATCTGTAATATATCCACGTTGAGTTGGCGCGACCACAAATGTGGCAAAAGAGGAATGCACTCGGCGAAACCGGAAACAAATTAAGGTCACATGACAGTAGTAGCTCAAACGCACGAAAATGTTGACGCCCACAGTAAAAACGAGGCGAGTCTAAGGTGCGCATTATTACCGTAAGTTTACTTGTAGAGATGAAAAAGAAGCTGTGGCAGTTTCTTCCGTGGTATTCAATATATGCTCCGTTATAACTAATCACCCGTAGTTTATCGATTATATGGGCTTCTAGTTGTGCGCTAAAACTGGCTGAAGTTGCGGAGGGTGATCTGGAGCTACTAATGTAGTACAATTCTTAGAGGAAAAGAAGCACAGGACTGCGGCTGAAATCCTCCTCAAGTAAGTCTGAATGTTGTGTGCTTAAGCGTGTATTTAAAGTATATTCTTACTTTCTTGGAGTGACAAACTTTTGAAGTACTCAACAGTAATGTGAAGAATCCAGTACATCACCTACACCTTTAGATATGGCCACACACATTCCAGTATTACTTTGTCCTTCACATTGAATCATTCATATAATTTTATTCATGATTTTACTATATTTTCTATATACATTGCTTCCAGCTTAAAGAGCAAACTTTTTGAAATTTTGACTGTGTTATTGTTTTTATTCTACTGCAGGGAAACCAAAAAGTCTACAAAGTTTATTTTTTGTATGTAGATGTATTAAGGCTATGTTAATAGGTACATCAAATTAGTTTGTGGTGTGGTGACTCTGCCTTATGTAATGAAGCACGTGGTTTTGTGGTTACTCATGTGGTAGGTGACACCTTGAAGAGGCATGTGAAGTTTATTAAAAAAATAAATTGGTGCACCAAATTTATTTCATTACTCAAAAATTTCAAAATTTATGGCCAAAAATGTAGCAAAAAAGTACCAAAAGTGTTTAAGCCAGCATTCTTGTGTTTTTATACTTGGACCTTTCTAGACTTGTCAGAACATAGAGTAA
>WLWI01003728.1_pt1 | contig 13059 bp, 11 predicted proteins | sample 6701501 | NCBI WGS metagenome assembly WLWI01 (sample SAMN12718690, study PRJNA515312) | sponge metagenome | isolation source: marine sponge | host: Mycale hentscheli | place: New Zealand: South Island, Marlborough, Capsize Point | collected 2014-11-01
CGCACCAACACAGGCACTAGATAAGCTCGGCGTAAGTCCTTCGGTAATGCACGGAGCAGTCCCTGATGGAGTTTCGTTTGCGTGGAAGTAAGTCGATCCGGAGATCGCCGTCTTCCACGCGAACAAAAATTCGCAGGAAATGCCCGCCCTTCGGGTTGTCTGTACAGACAATGCATTACCGAAGGACTTACGCCGAGCTTATCCAGTTGACATCTCAATTTTAAGAACAGCACGTCTCATCTCCATTCGATTCTTTTTTTATGTAATTCGCCAATTTTTTAATCAAACTGACCGTTAACATACTAAACACCAATAGCCCGGGAATGCCAGACATATGATCATGCGACATTGAATCGCCCTTGAAGTTCAAATAATTGCCATGGCCGAGTAAATCCGGGAATTGGTTGATAGCGATGCCAAACAACATCGAGATCAAAATAATCACGCTAAGATAAATGACCAACTCGCGCTTTCCCAGTTCACGCCCAATAGTCAACATTGTTGTAATATTTGTCGCCGGCCCCACGAGCAGAAACACAATTGCGGCGCCCGGATCTAATCCTTTAGCTAACAGGGCAGCAGCGAATGGGGTCGATGACGTCGCACAGACGTATACTGGCAAGGCGGCAATCAGCATGATGAACATCATCAGTATCGGATGTAAATTAAGATCCATAAAAAGATTATCCGGTATAAAAACTGATACTAACCCAGCTCCGACAAATCCCAATGATAACACCACCACGATATCATCAAATATTTCAACATAGGCAAAATGAAATATGTCCCTGATCTTCCGCCTCACCCGATAACCAAATTGAGGTTTTGCTCCGCGATTAGAATCAGCCTTTGCTTCCTTGCAACATGACGTATGCTCATTGCCGTGCGTTCCCGTACGAGAACTATCGGATTCAGAAAATCGATCAATTAAAATCCCCACGCCCATAGCCGATAAAAATGTAGCGACAACCCGGCTTACAGCAAATACCGGACCGAGCAAAAAGAAACTCAATAGGAAGGAATCAATACCGATTTCAGGAGTGCTGACAAAAAAACTTGCGGTCGCTCCTTTGCTGGTGCCCTGTTTTCTCAGCGACACCCCAACAGGGATCACGCTACATGAACATAGCGGCAATGGGATGCCGTAAACCGATCCCTTTAAAACCGATGAAAATCCAGGTGTTTTAAGGTGTTTTTTGATAATCCCATTGGGCAAAACAGCATGGATTATTCCTGCGCAGAAGAACCCGATAAGAAGCCAGGGAGCGCTTAGATTAATCACCGTCCATGTTTCAATCAACCATTGCGTGATCATAGTTTATGTTCTAACGTTCCTTTAACCCGGTTTTCTCACACACTTATGTCGTGAGAAAGTTTAGCCTGATTAATTCATGTGATTTTTACTGCGAGTACTTATTTTGCTTCACCTAATAACGTTTTATGAAGAGTATGAGAAGTCGAAATAGTCTCCGCCACGGCGGATTTTCGACACTGTTCCTGCATTTTCCCTCCATAACTCATTAATCTGAAGTAAACTAAATGCTCTCGCAACAAAATCGTATGAATTAATCAAATTAGATTGCTGATATACAATTTAGCAACAGAAGTATTGTGAGACATCCTAGTCAACTTGCGCTATGCATTAGAATTAACCGGCAAGGTCACTTTAAAGAGGCTGCCCTCACCTTCTGCACTATCAATGGTCACGCTACCCAGATGAATGTGAATGATATGCTTTACAATTGCCAGACCTAATCCCGACCCGCCTGTATGACGATGCCTTGATTTGTCCACTCGATAAAACCGTTCAAAAATTCGTTGACATTCTTCAGGGGAAATTCCGATTCCATAATCCTTAATCAGTAATTCTACAGAATCACCGTTAAAAACTGATTTTATCTCAATTTCAGCCCCTTCAGAACTATAGGTTACCGCATTTTCTAATATATTTCGAATTGCTTCTTCTAAAAGGCCATGATTTCCGTTAATCTCAGTACTTTCGACGGCTTCTTTCAGGTTAATTGCTTTGTCCGCAATTTTATTGGAAAGTAAGGTAATCGCTCTTTGGACAGTTAATTTAATGTCTTGCTTCTCAAATTTTCGGTAAATCATCTGATCGCCCTGATCCAATTTTGCCAGATAAAACAAATCATCGATAATCGTATTGATTCGTTTCGTATTGTTTTCAACCATCTCAATGAATTTAGTGGACTGCTCGGGATGGTTTTCGATACATTCAGGAAGCGTTTCTACAATCCCCTGAATGACGGTAATGGGAGTTTTCAGTTCATGGGAAACATTGTCAAAAAACTGTTGCCGAACACGTTCAAGTTCTTTAATGCGAGTGACGTCGGCAAACACGAACACATGCCCGGGCAGCTGATCGTTTTCAATGTGAACCGCTACGGCAGAAACACTATATGTATGTGATTGATTGCTGTCGGAGATTAATTCCAACTCGGATAAATCTGCTTTATTTTCGTTTGCCGTTGTCAGGGATTCAATGAGTAAATTTAATTCGTAATTTCGATTGATTTCCAGGATCGGCTTACCCGAATAACTTTCAGTCAAATTGAGCCCGAGAAAACGTCGGGCAGCATTATTTATGACAGCAACATTGCGACGATGGTCTAAGACAATAATGCCTTCATGCATGGTCTCGAATATCATTTCCCATTGCGCATTAAATTTGCGTAGTTCTCTCTGATTGTCATGCAATTTATTGGTCATTTTTTTCAATGAATCCCCGAGTGCCCAAAACTCGACAAAATCTGATAAGGGCACTTTTATCATGGTATTGCCGGCAGTAATTTCATTGATAGAATTGACAAGTTGCTGGATCGATTCATCGATAATTCCCGAAATGATTGCCGACGACAAAATAATAATGCAAATAAATGACAAAATTGCCAGACCTGACTGTGACAGAAAGATACGAAGACTTTGCCAATTGTCCTGAAAATTTTTGGACAAACGTAGATAAGCCGTCCCCTTCCCCAGTTTGTGTGCAAACGGTATTGTCAAACTGAGAACATTCTGACTGGACGCAGAATCATAGGTCTGTGAATATTCATTGACGCTAATTTTTTTATCTATTCGATAATTCGACCCATGTAATGAATCACCAATAACGACGCCATCGCTATAGATCAAGGTGACGCGCATCTCTGTCATATCTGCAATTTTTTGACAATAAAAATTAAAGGCGGAAGGAGAGCCCGATATTTCTTCGAGACGCGAGGAAAGAATATAATGTGCAATGATGCTGTTTTTACGTAAATTGTCCTTTGCCGACAGCACCCGTAATTCGTGATAAATCTGAAATTGGAAATAGATAAAAAGAAGAAGCCCCAATGACATAAATATACTTAAACATTTGAATATCCAATAGACCAGTTTCTTTTGATTCATTATTGCTCACTAAATTTATAACCTGCACCATGAACCGTCTTAATAAATATCGATCCGGCGCCCAGTTTCTTACGTAGCGAGGACATGTGTACGTCAATCGTTCGGCAGGTTATGAATGAGTCTTCCCCCATGACCTCGCTAATAATTTTTTCCCGATTCATTACCCATTCGGGATGTTTCGCCAATAGTTTCAGAATGCGAAATTCGATAGAGGTCAATTCCATTTTTTTGTGACCCACGCGAACTTCCCGAGTCGTCAGATTAAGCGTTAATTTTCCGCGAACAATTTTCGATTCGACCTCATTCGATCGTTCCCTGTTTTCATTCCTGCGCAACACACCATTGATCCGGGCAATGAGCACTCTGGGGCTAAATGGTTTTTTGATATAGTCGTCTGCCCCTATTTTTAACCCTACCACTTCATCGGTTTCATCTTTTTTCGCAGTCAACATCACAATTGGAATAAGGGTTAATTCCGGATTAGTCTTTAGTCGATAGCATATTTGATGTCCATCCATTCCCGGCATCATCAAATCAAGTAAAATCAGGTCGGGTTTAAGTTGTTCACACAACTGCAGTCCTTTCTCTCCGTCACCGGCTTTATGAACAATAAACCCTTCATTGTCAAGATGGCACCCTACCATCTCAAGAATATCCGGTTCATCATCAATAATGAGTATCGTTTTTTGCGGCATAATTCTAATTGAGAGTTTTAGCCTGAATAATTCATCAGTATTCTGCTGCGAGCCCTAATCTCTGCTCAAATAAGCCGATTAGCTCACAACACATCTCAGTGAATGAAAATTCACTTTCACTGTGAAATTTTCTCTAATCAATTTATTATGAGTGAGTTAAGCGCTCTCGCGACGAATCTCATGAATTACTCAGGTTAGGTTTCGGATGTCAGGTTTCAGGAAACAATGTCACGTCCTGAAACTTCCAAAACCCATAACTTCTACTCCTCTTTACCTGGCACATGATGTCTTACAATTTCGCCCTGCGTCATGTATAAGACGTCCTCTGCAATATTTGTGGCATAGTCAGCAATTCTCTCAATCGTCCTCGAAATCGAGATCAAAAAGAGCAACGGCTCTAATTGAGCTGAACATGCTTTGATTTGTTGTTTGATTTCATTAATGACTTCACTGTTTAACTGATCTACAATATCGTCGTTTCGACACACATTAACAGCCAATGGCGAATCCAAATTCACAAGCGAATCGAGACTCATTTTTACCATCTTTTGCGTCTCGCTAAACATAAGTGATAGTTTTTTAGGCGCCGTAATTCTGTCATGCTTTGCTATTTCCATTACGTATTCGGCAATATTTCCGGCTGAATCTCCAATACGTTCCAAATCATTATTCATTTTCAACAACCCAATGACCATCCTTAAATCCTTGGCAACCGGTTGATAAAGGGCCATGATCTTCAAACACTCTTCCTCAAATTCAACCTCGTGTTCATCAATCTTCTTGTCATAATCGATAACTTTTTGAGCTAAAACCAGATCAAATTCTGCAAGCGCTTTATAAGAATTTTTGATGGCATTTTCTACCTCCGAGCTTAATTCCAGTATTTGATCTTTCAATTTTTTTATTTCACGTTCCAAATGAGTCACGATTTAAGTCTCCTTCCGGTTCGAACCGATTATCCAAATCGCCCGCTGATATAGTCTTCTGTTTGTTTTTTAGTGGGATTACTGAATATCTTTTCTGTAGTGTCGCATTCAATCAATTTGCCCAGATAGAAAAAAGCGGTTCTGTCTGAGATGCGCGACGCCTGTTGCATGTTATGCGTTACGATAATGACGGTAAACTTTTTCTTTAATTCCAGGATCATTTCCTCAATCTTCCCCGTGGCAATCGGATCCAAGGCAGAACAGGGTTCATCCATAAGAATAATTTCGGGTTTTATTGCGATAGTCCTAGCAATGCATAATCGCTGGGTTTGCCCCCCGGACAAACCCAAAGCGCTGGTATGAAGTCTATCTTTAACCTCATCCCAAAGCGCAGCATTTCTTAGACTTTCTTCGACAGCATTATCAAGGGTATCCCGATCATTGATTCCGGCAATTCTCAGTCCGAATACTATGTTTTCGTAAATCGATTTCGGAAATGGATTTGATTTTTGAAACACCATACCAATTCGTTTTCTCAAACTAATCACGTCCAGATCGGATGCATAAATACTGTGATCCCGTAAAACAATGTCTCCTGTATGTCGGATATATTCAATCAAATCATTCATACGGTTGATGCTTCTTAACAATGTTGATTTGCCGCAGCCAGACGGACCGATAAACGCAATAATTTCACTTTTTTTGATGGCAAGGTTGATAGCGAACAACGCTTGCGCGTCGCCATAGTAAAAACTAAAATCTTTGATATTGATAATATGTGACCCGGGATCGGGCAAACTTACATTTGCAATATCGCCATCTTCATTATTTGTCGGCATTTATAGACTTTTCTATTTTAATTATTTTGTTATAACGCATTCATGGAATACTTGCGGCGCAATTTTTCGCGGATAATAATTGCAGCCAAATTTAATATAATGACAAGAAGAATAAGAAATAAAGTTGTCGCAAATACCATGGGTTTGGCAGCTTCCGAATCTGGGGATTGAAAACCCAGGTCATAAATATGAAACCCAAGATGCATGAATTTTTGATCCAGGTGAAAAAATGGATATATGGCGTCAACCGGCAATGAGGGAGCCAATTTTACCACGCCCACAAGCATTAGCGGCGCGACCTCGCCGACTCCGCGTGCCATGGCCAAGATAATTTCCGTCAAAATTCCCGGCGCAGCGGCAGGCAAAACAACACGATGCAGACACTGCCATTTTGATGCGCCGCAAGCCAGACCGGCTTCACGCAATCCTCTTGGAACGGATGATAACCCCTCTTCCGTTGCAACAATAACGATTGGAACTGTAAGCAGCGCCAATGTTAGCGAGGCCCATAAAATTCCTCCAGTCCCGTATGTAGGAGTCGGTAGTGACTCCGAAAAAAACAGCTTATCGATCGTGCCGCCCAAAAAATATACAAAAAAGCCAAGACCAAACACGCCAAACACAATAGATGGAACGCCGGCAAGGTTATTGACGCCAATCGTTACCAATCTTACCCATAGCCCTTTCCTGGCGTATTCGTGCAAATATATTGCAGTAATAACGCCAAACGGCGTGACGGTCAGCGTCATTACTATAGTCATGACGAATGTTCCAAAAATTGATGGGAAAATACCGCCCTCGGTATTCGCTTCTCTGGGATCATGAATAATAAAACCAGCAACATTTTCACAAAATCCGCCTAACTTACTGAATAGAGACAATTGATTTGGATAATGATATTTAATGATCGATCCAAACGACAGCGTCACATTTTCACCGGTAACCAATTGGCATTGAAGTTGATTCGTGTTTTGCGCCTCACGTAAACGAAAGGCTTTATCAGCGAGTTGTTCATATTTTTTTTGCAGCAACTCCAAGTCTGAATTCAGCTGATCAATCACAGATTGGTTGGCTTCAAATCGTTTCTTCGTTTGGATCGATTCCATTTCCCTATTGATAGCGCCAATTTTATACTTCTCCAGCTCCTTTATTTCCTCACGACGTTTGGCAACCTCATTTACAAGAATTCCAAATTCAGCATCAAATTTTGGCGAATCATAGCGAATAACATCGTTCTTGTTTATTATAATTTTTTTAGGAAACCCAATAAAATTGCCATATTCTTCTCGCTCAATCTTAATGAGTTGTTGAGGTTTTGTTACTTCAACAATATCCTCTTCATTAATATAAAAAAATGAGAAACCATATGAATCTTTGTTGCCAACATATAATTGCCATTCCATATTTTTCCGAGCATCCGACTGTTGGGTCTCCCCAAAAATTTTTTCTTGACGAATCACGACTTCACCACCAATTAAGTTTGAATCGCCGATACGTGCTGCAGCATCCTCGCTCAGTTTTATCTGCACGATATCCTTAATCCAAAATGCTCGAACGCCCTGAAAAGTAATTAAGCCCAATATAAAAAAAACCATCAATAGACATAGCGATAGACCAAGCCCTGAAAGCCATACGTAACTTTCTCCGGCCGGATAGCTCGCTTTATGGCCAATGATAGCGTTCTTCGGGGAATTTTCCTTTTTCATATCGTCTTGTATTTCTTTCTTAAGAACTGGCGCAGCACTTCAGCAACCGTATTCAAAATAAACGTAAATATAAATAGAATCGTGGCGCTGAAAAATAGTGTTCGGTATAACGTTCCTTTGTATGGCGCTTCCGGAAGTTCAACAGCGATATTTGCAGATAATGTCCGCATTCCCGAGAACATATCAAAATTCATGACTGGCGTATTCCCTGTTGCCATTAAAACAATCATCGTTTCACCGACCGCCCGACCTAATCCAATGATCAATCCGGAAAAAATACCCGCAGAAGCAGTAGGAATGACAACGCGAAAACAGGTTTGCCAGCGGCTGGCGCCCAAAGCCATAGACGGCGAAGTCAAACTTCGAGGGACATTGGATAACGAATCTTCAGCAATTGAAAAGATAATCGGAATAACGGCAAACCCCATGACAAATCCAACCAATACTGCATTTCTCTGTTCAAACGGCGTATCGGTAAATTGTGAAACCCAAAGCGTAAAATTGGCAATTTTTACATTTGTTAAAGGATCCGCAACACTAAAAAATGTCCCTTCAACAACCGGTGCAATGAACCATGAAAATACAGCGCATACGGCAATGACTGCAAATAATATAATATATTCGCAACCGATATGAACATTTTTTGTCAATCGCCCGGGAATACGTGCCCATATCGATGTAAACAGCATCACGGAAACCGGCAACGTAATTAGTGTAACAAATACAAATACGATATTATCTTCAAATATTGGAGCCAACCATAAGGCGGCAAGAAATCCGAGCACGACAGATGGCAAAGACGCCATAATCTCCATGGTCGGTTTGACAATGGCTCGATATCTAAAATTCAGGAATTGCGACGTATAAACAGCAGCTAGCAGCGCAATTGGGCTGGCAAAGATCATTGCATAAAAAGTTCCTTTTAATGTTCCGCATATGAGTGGGATCATTGACATTTTGGGTTCGTACTCATCCGTTCCGCCGGTGGATTGCCATTCATACTTGGGAAACGACGCGCCTTCGTACCATAATTTCGAAAAATATGCCTTAAATCCAGCCTCAGGGTGAGGATCATTCAAAGTAATGATCCGTAATTTATGGCTGGAATCCAAAATGAGAATTTTATCATATTTGGCGCTGATAGCGGCATCCGTTATCTCGTAATCAACATGTTTTTCCCAGCGTATTTCCTCCGTAGTCGCATAGCGCAAACTAATATAGGATTGCGTTCCTAACAGAAATATTTTATTTCTCAGACTTGACGCATAGAACTGCTGTCGATCGGGCAGCGGACTCATTGTTTTTGTATGATTAAATATGCGACTGCTTTTCGTTTCCGGTACGAGCAAACTGAATATTCGATTCACGCCTTCAACAGATGTTAATACTAACGAAACGCCGCCAAAAACGAAATCTAATGAATCGATTTCTACATTATCCAAGTCTTGAAATGGTTGAAAAATCTGCATCAATTCACACGAATCGGCTCCAATTCTAAAATAGTAAACATAGCCCCCTGATGTGGTGACAACCAAAATATTACCCTGGTTGTTGATGCGAATATTCTCGGGCGCCCCATTGATCTCATTGTTCAACTCATAACGATTGCCAACGGTGATTTTCCCCTCTCCAAACAAAGTATTTTTTTGTATTAAACTGATGGCATACAAACGTCGTGAACCATCAACATCCTGAATGGCCGCAGCAAATTTATTCGATCCGGAATCGCCAAATTCTATTGCTGCAATCGGATATCCTTCATTGCCGATTTGATACTTGTGACGGAAAGCAGGTTTTGCGGATAATGCCCTGACATTGGCGTCAAAACTCTCGAAATAATTGATATCTATAACGGCCAAAGCCCCATCATCCGTACCGCAAATTATTTCCTGCCGACTTTGGTTATATTTAATGACAGTAGGAATACTGCCTTCGGGAAGCGCTAAGGGAACCACCTTATTCTTGCCAGGGTCATGCTTTAAATCGACGAATATTAGCTCATTTTTTTGATTGAGCATGAACGGAAATTCCGACCACTCGTCTAACCCAATCAATTGATAATTGTCCGGCGGCAGATCGATAACCATTTCCTCGGTCAAAACCGGCTTCTGAAACAACGGAATTGTCTGTAGAAAAATAAATATAAAAATACCGAATACAGCTGCTACGACGCTAACACCGCCGCATTTGATTATTTTCCTCATAATGCTGTCAACCAGCACTACTTGTTTAGCGGTATAGAAACGTTCCTCATTATCAATTTTATTCATTATATTTTCAGGATCGTTTGGATAGTGGCTGCATAAGGATTTCACTCCATTTTAGTTTGCTAAAAATGGCAATAAAACAACTATTTTAGCTGCCCCAATGTTTCTGCGCAAGAAAATGCAGGCAGCGGATAATATCCATCTTTTACAACAATTTGCTGTCCTGCCGCCGATAGGACGTAAGTGAGAAACTCCAGCGTCAGTTTATCTAAAGGTGCATTTGGATTTTTATTCACATAAACATATAAAAATCGTGCTAAAGGATACTCACCATTCAGACAATTTCCCATTGTGGGTGCTTTATATGCAGCGCCTGATCCCGTCAATGGCAATGCGCGAACTCCCGAGGTTTTGTAACCAATGCCGGAGTAACCAATTGCACCCAATTCTGTTGCAATGCCTTGTACAACCGATGATGATCCAAGCTGTTCTTTTACATTTATCCTGTAATCCCCTTTGCCCAACGCAACTTTCTTAAAAAAGGCATATGTACCTGACGCGCTATTACGACCATATAGCGTAATCGGTCTATTGTTCCATGAATCTTTCAAACCGACCTGCCCCCAGGTTGTGACCGGGTTGCCGCCTTTTTTATACGTGCTGGAAAAGATACTGTCGACTTGCGTTAAATTTAGTCCTGTGATCGGATTATTTTTGTGGACAAAAACGGCTAAAGCATCGATTGCAACTTTAATTGCAAACGGTTTGTAGCCGAATTTCTTTTCAAACATATCAATTTCCTTTGATTTCATCGCACGACTCATAGGACTAAGTCGAGCAATTTCCTCAATTAGAGCCGGAGGTGCAGTGGACGATCCCTTTCCCTCAATTTGAATCTTCACATTAGGATACATTTTCTGAAATCCCTCTGCCCACAATGTCATCAAATTATTTAACGTATCCGACCCGACGCTATTTAAACGGCCCGTTACGCCGGAAACTCTTTTATATGTTTCCAGATCCTTGTCGATCTTAATAACTTGAGCTTGTGAACTTAAGATTAAGATCATTGAATATATTAGCGATAATTTAATAAGTTTTAACATGATATTAGACCCTTTATTAAATGTGTTTAATGTGTATGTGGTGGTTAGAATTTATAGACAAGGTCAAGCTGAAATAACTCACCTTTTCTGTCGGCTCCATTAATTTCTTCAAGATCCATATAGGCGCCGCCAAGAGTGATGGTGTCTTTCATTTTATATTTAATACTGATTTTGTGACCTCTAACATCCGTATCGGTCAAGCCGGCCGTATCACCGAAATCACTATCCTTAATTTCTCGATATATTGAATCAGCCTCAATTGAAGCGATGGAATAACCGATCTTCAATCGTCCCATCTGTCCCGACACGCCGAATGCCCACGCCTGATCGTTTTCACCCGGGTCGAGAGCACGGTTAACGTCATCCGTGATTCCGGTATGACCTGCAGCGCCGTCGGCTCCGAAGTTTTTCGCCGCATGACCAAAGACCTTTAATTTTACCCCTCCGACTTTTGTTTTGAAATGAGAATAAATATCACCCACTTTAAAATCAAATTTGCGATCCGTTGCCGCAGCAATGCCGGGAGGAGGATTCCCTCCGGCAGGATCCGAAGCAGCGTCGTTAAAATGATAATAGCCGCCCGCTACAATAAGCTCAGCGTCCTCGGATTTCATTTTATACCCGACTTGAGAGCCAAACAGAAATGCATTGGCTTCATCCCGGCCAATATGAAACACGTCGTAGACCCCGGTTGTTGCGAACACCCCTTCCGCCTTAAAGGCTGCCGTTAATCCGATTGGCCGAACATCGCTGTCCCACAGAATAAATGACGTTGTGAATGGATTTTTTTGCTGCCCGATCGTTAATTTAGCGTGGTCCCAACTATGTTTTGAATAAGCATAGTCAACCCGCAAATCTCCGGTCTCAAATACCGAACGATCCGAAAAAGTATCATTGGCGCTCGTTGCACCGGCGCCGCCGGTGGCAACGCCAACGCCTAATTCCCAACTGTCTTCCTCATTATGCCAGGTTCCACCAATTCTTAAACGAACTCTTTGTCGATCCCGGGTTTGTTCCCTTGCAGCGCCGATCGTTCGTTCCTGACGTTCATATCTGAAACGAGCATCGCCCTTAATTACAAGGCGATCGATTTTTTTACCAAGTTTTACCATTGGCATTTCCTTAATAACACCGTAACTATCATCAAATCGAACGAGTTTTTCATTCACAGATTCACTCTTATTTTTACCAATGATGACTTCGTTCTGCTGCTCCAGTTTATTCTTTAACGAATTAATTTCTTTTTGTTGATTTCCAAGTTGCGTTTGCATCTCAAGGATTAGCTTTTTTAACTCCTCAAATTGAGCGTCTCCAGAAAACGTAAACGGACTGGCGACTGTAAGAATTGCAACAAAAATTGGGACGTGGTTTAATTTCATTAATATTGGTTCCTTTCCAAGAATGTTTGATGTGCGTTATTTTTAGCCTGATTATAATAAATAATTGAATTAATTCTGTCTTAAGTATAAATAGGGATCGTTAAATATTTATGAAATAAATGTTAAGTTTTTGTTAATTTTGGATATACGCCGAATTTTTATAATTGGTGAAGGAAAAAGGAAAGAAAAAAGAAAAGCGAATGGCGAACAAGAAATTATGAATACTGAAGGAAAAAAGAGAAGAAAGGAGAAAAAGGGAATGGCAAAGGATTGCAGAAAATATGATCTGGAAGATCGGCTTATAGATTTTGCGATACAAATTATACGTGTCGCCGTGGCTTTGTCAAAGACAAAAGCGGGTAGTCATACTGCCGGTCAGCTAATACGTAGCGGAACAACTCCGGCCGCCAATTATGGAGAAGCTCAAAGCGCTGAATCCCGATCCGATTTTATTCACAAGATGAAACTATCGCTTAAGGAACTCCGGGAAACAAGGATTTGGGCTTAATGATTGCCATAGGCAATCTTATTGCCTCAATATCAGAACTCGAATCACTGACTGCCGAAAATAACGAGCTTATTTCAATTTTTGTCACAAGAGCCTCTTGCAAAACTATGTTCGAGGTGGATTTTGAGCGCAAGTTGCGTAGCTGTGGTTATTATGGGAGTCGGAAAAAATAAACTGTCCCATTGTTTTGCCCAGCGTGGGCATACAAATTGACATATTATAGTTTTTTTTAGATGAAGTGCGAATAGTGCAACATCACAACTAGTCAGAAAATTGATGCCA
>WLWI01003729.1_pt1 | contig 13057 bp, 12 predicted proteins | sample 6701501 | NCBI WGS metagenome assembly WLWI01 (sample SAMN12718690, study PRJNA515312) | sponge metagenome | isolation source: marine sponge | host: Mycale hentscheli | place: New Zealand: South Island, Marlborough, Capsize Point | collected 2014-11-01
TAATTTTCAAGATAGGGGTTTCAAATTCATATGGATTAAAATACAACTATTTAGGTATTTTATATTAAATTCCCAAGACACTTACTTCAAAATTGCAAAATTACCAGCTTAAAGCATTTGGGGAGTTTAGTTTTTTATAAAAAATGAAATTAAAAATAAGTAAAAAAATAGTATTAAAATATAAAAATTTGGTACAAATCAAATTAATGAGCCATAGATTCAGTCTGCAATATCAGGCTAAAATAATATTATTACTTACCATAAATAGTCACATGTATAGTACTTGGGACTACAGCATGATTTACAGTAATGAAACAGATCAATGCTGTCACTGATGTCTCTGTTGTGTTTATTGTTATTAAAAGAGTATTAGGAACTCCATTCACATAACTTCCAGTAAAACCAGGAATATTAGGCTGCTGATTAAATGCTGGTCTGAAGTTCAGTTCAGTTCCATTGTTCAGAATTATACTCCAGGTATCTTTAGCAATTTCTCCTTCCACATGACATGTTATAATCCTCTGTGTGTTGATAGGAACATAGAGTGGGACATTCGGAGTAATCTCAACTAATAATACAACAACATTTGTAATTTACTAAACTGAACTTAAGAGAGTATCATGATAATACATACTCATTATGTATTATTATTCCCTTATTATGTCCAAGAGTTTAAGTAGCTTTAATAAAATAATATTTTATTGCATCTATACTAACTCTTGGACATAAATATATGTTATGTTTTTGTCGTCATGACATTTATATAGTTGGAAGAAAGTAAAATATAATAGCATTTTGTCATAATGTGTATTAATAGCACATTTTTCCTTTTTCTAACAACCAATATAATTCAATTAAATCTTAATCCGACATTTCAACAGCTTGCAGAAGTCCTCATCACAGGTCAATGAGGTTGACACCTGAAGAGGACTGCGGCAAGAAATCGAGACATGAGATAAATTTTTAATTAAGCCTATTATATTGGCCGTTAGAACAAAGAAAATTCGCTTCTATTATTATTATTTTGCTGAGATGACAACTGCAATAATGTGTTATATATTAATAGGTTATTACGAAATTTAAGAAATATTACACTTCACTCACGTAATTGTTTTGGATATTCAAGCCATATACTTTTATTACAAGCAGTCATACTTTATAGGTATTTAGTTAGACTGTCAGTTACTCATATATTATCTAGATGACCATAAGATATATTATTATAATATGAACAAAATAAATAAAAATTAACCCATAGCACCCACGCTTGGAAAAGTACCTATCTGTTTGTCCATTAAGCTCTGATTTTGGGGATTGACTGACAATTAATCATTGATTTATATATAAGCTTGCTCAGAATGACAATTTAAGTCCTTCTATAGCACTACTTTTTTTTTACTTTGAAAACCATTTCAAAAAAAATATATAAGATGACTTCAAAAACTCCCTATTTTATTTATAAAACTGGGGCATAAAATGTCATTTGTGGATTTCTGGAAAGGACAGGATAACAGACCAGGACCTACAAATGGCGCAACAAAATCTGTGTGGAAGATTGTCTTTATAATAAACTTGTCTAGCTATATGACTGAAAGAGGTTTGTCATGTACCAGGGCAATTGTGAAAGCTTTTGCAAAGCTGCTGGAAAAAGTGATTTTTTTTCATTCAGAATATGAACCTCGAAATCAGCAGTGGGCAATGTTCAAATAGCACTATTCATAACCTTTGTAACAAAGAGTGAATAGAAAGACAGTATGCACGTAAACACAACTAGAGACAAGGTCAATAATTGCTATACCTACTCTATAAGCTTGATAACACTGTTTGGTAATGTTAGTCCCTTTTACCTTGTGCTTCACTCTCCTTGATCACGAAACTGAACAAGAGCGTCAGAAGAAGTAGAACAAACATAGTGTACTGTCCAACTGGAGGGTAACAGCAGTGCTGTAGACTGATCTCTCATATAGACGGGTGGCTGCGTACTTCTTAGACAACGGTGGCTATAATCAGAATTAACTAATAGAACAAAATTGCTCCAATAAGTGGGCGACGATTTTTTTTGGTCACAGTAAGTCTTAAATTATAACTTCCCCCACCTACTTCCTTTGCAGTTGTAGCTACAGCTCCTCCCCCTTAAGTGCATGAATCCTTTCATTAGACTTGACATTAAATAGCTGTTCTAAAGTGGCTAATAATAGCTTACATGGATAAAATGTATAGATAGTGACATTCAGCTTTTGGTAAGAATATTTAGATTACTGCAAGGCCTTGAACAAAATTTCATTACATGGGATAATTCCTGAAATTCATTTGGCCACCTTACATTAGGTAGCAAGAGAGCTCCTATATGAAGGCATTGTACAACTTGAAGTATACTGTCACAACACTATTTCATAGAAGCTAATCAGAACGACTTGAATTCTAAATTTTGGATAAACTTTAGTTAGTGACACTTCGGAATTGGAGGTTTAGCTATGTGTAGTTTGATTAAGCTAGGTTCTAAAATTTCAATATAACCTCAACTCATAAATATAAGCTATATAATTATTATAATTAAGTTAGACAATAATATTTCTTTTTGTGAACTTGTTTACTCAGAGAGTCCTTTATGCCACCAGCCCTAAAGCACTCTAATTAGTTAAGAAACTAGGTGAATTTTTTTTACTGGTATAGCTAGCTAGGTATATCTTTCAAGAAATTGCAGTATTAGTATCCCTCTGAATACAATTTTCAATTTCTATTTTAACCTTGATACCATTTACGATTGGGTGTTTGCTATTATTGAGTTTACTTGGAATTCGCAACCATAAATATGGTTGGAGTACAAAGAAATCAGAAATAGTTATTAGACTTAAAAAACTCATGACTTGATTTGTACATATTTTTTGCATTTGGTTACATGTGGGGGATTGTCAAGCAATAAAAATATAAAAAGTATTAGACACTGCATAAAACAAGTACACTGTAATGTTTCCTTTGAATGTAATAATACAATGTGTCACTAAAATGACTATAATATTATTCCATGCTATACATCTTTAAAATGCTATTTTTAGTTTATCACATTCTGATTCATGCAATTAGTTTTACATATACAACTACTGTTGTAAAAACAAGTTAACTCGATGATAGTTAATAATAGTCGGTCTATAGTAAGAAGTCGTTAATTGTAATCATTAATTATTTTATTTACTTCACGGTTATGATGAATTACAGATAGAAATAGAACAGTGAGAAATGATAATGATAAGTGATTAAAATTATAAGGTTTTTTTTAACTTTATAGAACACAATGAAATAGAATAATTATGATACTTTAACTTGATAATACAAAATTTTAGTACACTGTTATGCTAAATTTTACAATTTTGATAAACATGATAGCTTCCCAAAGTTTTACTTTAGTAAAGTGTGGTGCTTACTCCTTGTACGTTAACGAAGTAGCATAGTGTACTATGAGTGACATGACAGTCACGATTAATAATAGATATAAAAGTTCAATAATGCGTACATTTAACTATTTCTATAGTGACAATTTAATTATAAATACATTAAGGTCACAAAATTCTTCCTTCATGACATAAATAATAATTCATTTCATAGTTATTTACTTCTGTGAAGTGAACCTAAAATTTGGTTTGTATATAGAAAGCCAACAAGTAAGATTTCCCTTCTCTAATAAGTTTTGTATACATTGTTCACATCATATTGAAAGTTTTCTTCTTGAATAAAGAATGCTTGGTCAGTTAACAATAATTAATATAGACACTGAAGTATACTTATGCTTGTGTAATACAACATTTTGTTAAAATACTATAATCAAAGCAACTTTTTATGTTCTGGTGGTGTCTCATGTCCATTCACTATATTATTATATTGATTTTTAATTATTAAGATCATGTATTACCTCCTGTATTTCCTGTTACTGTATCATTTCTTACACACATATGATTAGTTTACACCAATAGCAAAATACTATTTACAGTTTACTATCCACATTGTCCCTTAGTAATGAGTTCAGCCAAGTAGGTCATACCAAAAACATCATCACATCGTATATGTAGCTAGTTGTTACTTGTGACAAAAGTATAATATTACAGTAGATATTTAGCTATATTGAAAGATATTTTTCTATTATATAAACAGCATGATGAGTCTCCAAAACAGATCACTGGAGAATATTCATGTAAGGATAAGTATATACAAAAATTTAAATTGTATTTTCCAAGATCTACAATAATTAAAGGATTGCTGGTTCAATAAATAAGCAGTCACACTCTTTGTTATTATCATAAAAAGAAGATGCAGAAACTCAACAACATCATATATACTTAAGCTTAGTTTAAGCTGCAACAAATTTCATTGGTTAAACTAACAATAGTAATCACAATAAATTGTAATTTTTGTCCAAGTATTATAAACTTACCATAAAAAACATAATATTAATGATAAATTAACACAAAATATGTAAGTGAATCATTGTCATGAACATCTAACTTAGTTCTATTGCATGTATTCATAAAGTGGAACAGGACTAGACTGTGATACAGTGGACTGATCTTTCTTCTCCACAATGTCATATGACAGATTAGTCTCACAGGTGAAGTCATCAGTTGGTGGAGTAGATATGGCATTAACTACACCATATGATACATTGTTGTCATACTGAAGAGAAATCTAAATATAATGTGAAAGCATATCACAAAATTATTTATTCTCTCCTTCTGTAATGTATTTTAAGATGTTTTCTCAATAATGTACATAAGCAATGCTTGTAGAAGACCACAATTATTATAGAACTCTATAAGATCAAATGCAAAAATTGTATTTTATTGACACGTGTAGCTAAAATATTTATCTTTTTTTACATACGTACATCTGCAGCTTTTGTTTTCCTTGCATCAGATCTTCATACAAGTAAAGTCTAATAAATTATTGACATGTGACATTTTTGGATACTTACTTTCTTCTTGATCTACATGGAAACTTATCTATTGACAACACAATCATTCATGTAATTATCCTTGCCATATCATTGTATCTTACCATTTCTGATTACAAGTACAAAAGTGACAAAAGCCACTAATATTACTATTATCATCAAAACGGGTACTAATACTCCAACTGTTACAGATGTAATCAATATGTTATTATCAATTGTTGCTAAACTGAAAGTTGTAGTTTTGGCACCTACGTAAACACATTGATCATATGAATAATAGTTACCACAATAATGTTTTTGTCTTCTTAACCTGTTACTGATGAACATAAAAAAATGAAGTGAACATACAAATTGAAAATTTGCTATTATTTTCATATTACGGGAATTTATCTCTAACCTGTTGAACTAGAGCATAAGGAAATTGGATTGACTTCAAATTGCACGACAGAAGTTCTATTTTCTCCATTAATATCAGCAATTGTGGTCAGATTATATAGTGTTTTCAGTTTAATATCCACAGAATCAGAGCTATTTCCTATTATGGTATCATTACCATCAGTGGCTCGTGATAATGTATGAATACAGTTGTTATAAGAGCATCCAATGATATATTTACATGTTAAATAATAGTCTTCTGCATTCATTGAAGGGCAAACATTGAGACCTATTGCACCTATATTTATAATAGAATGAATATTGACTTCTTCTAAATTATATTTTATAACTTACAAAGTAAATATGGTTCAGAGTATCCCAGTCCTAGACTGTTGTTAGATTTGATTGTTAAGTTATATACTAATTGTTCTTCTAAGCCAGTAATACTGACAGTGGACAATGGGCTAGCCATTGTCAGTGGCATAAATGTTCCTTCCATATGATTTCGAAGCATAGCAACATACATCGTTTGTTTATTGCGACACTCCTGCGGTATCTGTATAATATTGGATAATAACTTAGGCTAATTACAATAGTCAACTTATACTAACCTGTACTCTCAGATTTAATGAGTAGGAGTCCCCCACTCTAAATAATGAATATTCAATATCATTTGTAGAAGGTATGTAAGGTAGAGTCTTGTTTACACATGAAGGTGGACTTTGTCCTACTATATTAGTAGCTGTGATACACATGGTAAAGGGATCACATGACCTCACTCCTTCCAGTGTGAAGTTATAGGAGTCAGTATCAGTCACATACTCAGTGATGTCTTTCAATTGACTTGGACTCAAGAATGTGAGAGTAATAGTGAAGTTAACAGATACTGTAGGAATGATTCTATAATCCCATGAAGTCATCAATGAATGATCATTCAAAGATATGCACAAATCACTGGGAGGATCTGGGATTCCTGTTAGAAGTAGAATAAAATGATTTTAATAGCTATAAGAATTTTATTGAAGAATTATGTATCACAGATGAAGGACAAACTTTAAGTATTTCAATTTATATAACAATTTTTTTTTATATGTACATACAAGTAGGCAAAGTGTTTAGCTCATCCTTGATTTTATTGGCATTTGGGTTTAATTTATTGTGGTTCAGCTATAGAAACTTAATTACTCTAAAACATGTTTTTTAATTCACGTTAAATTTTTACACTCACTTCTTTTACTTTTTGTCTGATCTCTTTCCAAACTACATTACAGCTATCTATTTCAATAGAGTGCTGATTGCTTCTAAACTTTTAACGTTATGTTTCACATAAAGTGCTGCTGTGGACACAAAATATCATTGCCATTTGTAAAATATATTCTAGAGAATCATTCATATATTTTAGTGTTTTGTCAAACTGTAAACTATGGTCGTCTTTTTGTGACTGCATTAAAATTCTGGGACTACCTAATTCTTAACGTTTGTACATTAGTTACTTATTATGTGTTAAGTTTACAGAGGAGTAGAAAGCCAGATCGTATTGGTGCGGCCATTGTAACCACACCCACCAAACAACGCCCACTCATTTATTCAAGTAATGGGACAATACAGTGGCTTTTCTATCAAATGAACAAAGAGTTTAATGAATTCAAATGCCACTGTAATCACACCAATTAATTCAGTAAAAGCCATATTTTATTATATTATTAAAAATCTAATGATTTTTTTTTTAACAATCAGTAGGTTTGTGTCAAATAAATAACGTTAAATTATAGTTTCTGTGTGGACTGTATATATCATATAGCTAATATAGCTAGTTACTTGGACACAATATAAAGCAAACAATATCAATGACAAAAAAACAAAAACAAAACAAAACTGAATCCACGATAACTAGAACTTACAGATGCCAGCCCTTTGTGGCAGTCATAGCTGTATTTTCTTCAAACATTTTCAAGTGTGTGTGGCAAATAAACTAAATGGGAAGACTCCTAGTAGTGCAAAAACGGCAATTTTGCAGACCAACAATGCTGGAAAAACTTCTGAACTACATTGTTTTTCAAAAAGGTCTTGCTAGTTTGCTACTCTTTTTTTTTTTTTGGTCTATATAATTAGTCATACTTTTTACTTTTCTCTTGACCTATTTTGCTTCTCATTTAAATTATTGTACTTCCTATAATCTTTAGTTCCTTTTAATTTACTAAAGATGACATCTGAGCAATTCAGCTGAAGTTGGATATCATATCAAGTGTATACGTATGACAGAGTAAGAATTGAACTGAACTAACTCTAAGGTTATTGCTCTATGCTCGTTAATGTTGAATTGTTCTGAATTTTTACTAGAGTCCTGTCAAATACTTAAAACTTCTATTAACCCCTCAGCCTTTGCAATATTTTTAAACTCCCATTCTATTACAGCTAGGTACTCTACTTTCATTTAAAGCATTCAGATAAGCAGTCTTTTACTACATTAAAATGACCTTGTTATGAGGCACTAATGGCAGAGTTATTAGTGGACATTTCAAAAGCTGAGCTGACTACTGTCTTAAATCTAAAATTCATCTATTCTAGGCTGAAATGCCCATTTTGTGCTCACAGAATTGTTTAATAAGTGTGCTCAAGTTTTGATAAGTTAATTTTGTCAAGGCCTATGAATGACCTATTTTTTACATTGAACACATGTATAGTGATTTTCTATTTTAATGTGGTAATTTTGATCATTTTATTGCAGAAATATAATTTACAACTTACCATAAATTGTTAATTTAATAGTACTTCCAAACGCTGTATTATTATCAAAATTTGAACATCTCAATCCTGTCACTGATGTCTCTGTTGTGTTTACAGTTATTAATAGTGTGTTAAATACTCCATCCATAAATCTTCCAGTAATGCCAGATATAGTAGATTTTTCAATAAGTGGGTTGATCTCTTGTTCACGTCCATTAGTCAGAAATATAGTCCAAGCAGTTATAGTACTACTTTCTACTTGACATGTGATATTCCTCTGTGTGTTGATGGGAATATATAGTGGGCCAGTTGGACAAATATCAACTAGTATTTACACATAATAAAGTAATAAATGAGAGTATGCTCAAATAGTCAGTACAATATTAAAAGCACAAGCTTTATATCTGCTGCAAAGCTTGTGCAGTACTAGCCATAATAGTTTTAATTCATTGCAAGTAACAATGATGGAATACATGAGTGAAAGCAGCTAGTAGTGACAGTCACAGAAAGTCCTACAGCTTGTTCAACGGCGCTTAATCACAAGAACTGTTGAAGTTTTAAACAGCTATCAGTATGAAGGATGACAGACTACATTTCTATAGAGCAAAAACCACAACTATGCTCTTACCTTTTATTCTATTCACGACAATTTTGATCACAAATAGATACAATGCTTCAGAACAAAAGTCTTAACTATAGGATTTTTAAATGATGTTAGCTCTATATGTGCACCAAATTTAAGCACCACACACAATTCCATACTTTCTAGAGTTTTTGGGCCCAGTAGTTTATTTAGGGCCACATTTTAATGTAATCAAGCTTATTACCCTGGAATTCAGTTAAATAGCAGGATGTGGTTGAATTACTTAAACCTTGTAGCCTAATAATCAACTGCTCACTTCAAGCCAAGGCCAACACTAGTCTCGCAAAGCCAGATCCTATACCAATAACTACTCGGGAAAAGGGTCTCGTAGACTGACATTGAGCAGTTTGTTCTTGCTTAGTCAGGAAGTGGTTAATAGTGGTTTAATTAGTGTGGGTGTAAATTGTTAAATATATTTTTAAGGCACTTGAATTGTTCATGTTAGTAGGCAGAGCTGGTTTTGTATTGCATGGAGAAATGTATGCTGGTCTAAAACTCAATGACACTGACTGATCTTGATTTTTGGCTAGCATTATATACTTGTGGGCCTCCCTCAGTGAAGCTCATGAGTTCCTCCTTCAGACTCACACAATGGTGACAGCAATTAAGCTGCTGCCACCAGAATCAGTATGCTTTCCCCTTTACAGCCCCCCCTCGAAAGGTGGACTCAGGATTATACTAGTTTAATCTAAAGGAGATCAGATGGCACGAATGGCAACTGAGAAACTGACTGACTGCACACACAAAACACGAAGTCTTATATGCACTGCCCGGACAACACAACAATGAACAACAAGATGTACACACACACTCAGGTGACATGACTTTAAAAATTAACTAAGTCCCATAACCGAAAATACATGTAACAAAACAAGCACCCCGCAAACACACATATATAAACATATAATGTTCAATTCATAGTTCCTGGAATGTGGGCGGGACCCCACCAATTTAGTTGGGATGCCACCAATTTAGTTGGGATGTCGTCCCACATTATTCACCCTTAAAAGGTACCAAGGCAAATAACAGCTGTATCTTGCTGCTAAACGAATTCAGATAGCTTCCAACTTCAGATCTCTTAAAGAGGCTAGTCCATGTCACTTCTCACCATTAACGTCTAAAGTAAGAATTTTAACATGGCTGCTGGAGAGCATATAGAAATACATACGCAAACGTTTGAACAGCTTTACGTCACTGGATATCACATCACCTATTGTTTGAGGTCTCCACAATTAGCTACCCTTTTCCCACATAGTGCATGATACAGGGTGTGGCTACTTGAGACAAGACCCCAAACACACCTATTAGAAACTGCCTTCTGGGTTAGAGTTTTTAGGGGTGGATCTCAAGCCCTCTATTTTGCTGCCCTGTGGCTGTTATGTATCATAGCTATGTATAGGTACTATTAAAGTGCTATAAAAGAAATGCTGTGCATCATTACACAATCCCATAGCTATTTTACCTAACTTGCATAGAGAAGGTACTTCTACACAGGTAATGTAGATAATATATATTTAATAAGGCAATTTCTTTATGTCACATGTAATAACTAATGACTTTGAAGAACTCCCCTTGATTCTCACCTTGACATAATGAAGTTACCAGGAAAAGGAGGATTAGTACTAGTTGCGTCGCCATTAGCTGCCAGTAGCTACCGATATTTCAGGACTTAGCTACCTGCAATCTTGTAGTGGACACCCAGGAGAGAGAATAATCCTGCGGATATCGGAAAGTAGAATAATCTTGAAACAGTGACCCCTCTAGTCAGCGAGCGAGCGAAGCGAGCAAAGCTGACTCTCAGTCGCGTTCAATTGAGATTTCAGATATATTATATAGGTATGAATGCGTAATTACTAATTACGTAAGTTAGGTAAAGCTTTCACAGTAGTTCCAGTACTTCTCAATTAACGAGCGCGGAGAATCCTGCTGCACTGCCTTACGCAACTTTGTTTCTACCAAAAAGTTTATAGCTCCCATGATTGTAAGCAATCAACCTACTAAAAATGTTCAAGCAAACTGAATTTCTGCAATTTATTCTCCCAGCCATTGGCATTCAATGCGTTTCATTGTTTGATACACAATACGATCATTGACACAAATGCTTTAGCTAGAATAAGATAAGTTTAGCCATATTTTCATGAAATAATCAAACAGCCACCAGGCCCTAATATTCACTGACTCCATTCCTTTTTTCCTGTAAAAATATTATTTGTGACCACACCTAGCATGAAGGTTGGTAGACTAGCTGCTAAACCAGAGAAGAGGGCTACATGCATGGGTTCTGTAGTCTGGAATCAGAGACTTTAGATTCTCGATGCTAACTGAGAATGGAAAGGGTTACACTGTGCACTACAGTTAGATGTAATTTCTGTCCTATTTTTCTGCACCACTAGTGTAGAATCAACCCACCGTCTCCTCGCGTTGGTCTCGTTTTGGAATCGCAATTTTTTTTTTCCGTTTATAGAGCGTGAAACCCAAGTTCACCTTTGACCGATATGGCTAATCAGACCAGACCAGACGCCAGACCACGCGCATGCCCATTACTGCACGTGTGTATATTACTCCTCCACCGTTTCAGTGGTAGTTAGATTAACTGTTCCGGACAAACGACAATGGCCAGTCCAGCTGAGCATGTTGGCAATGAAAATACAGAGTTGACTGTAGCCAAGTGGTGACATACTTTCAGCAAGCAAGAAGGTGTCTACAATCAGTTTGCCTCCAATAAAACCCAATGGTGGTGATGTATATCTGTATTATGTGGATAAAAGTAAGATTTTTCTAAACAATAATAATATTCTGAATAATGTATATAATTCCATAAACATTGTTGTTACTTTTTTTAAGAGGAGAGAAAATCTCTCGGAGCTATACCAGGTATCCCCACTTAAGTTAGGAGCTAGCTACAGACTTTGATCCACTCTGCTGTTTAAAGTCTTATGCACTTGACAGTTAGGGACTAAGGATAGCATGAATCTTAATAATATCAAATGACAACAAAAATTGTTGCTGTACAAAAATTTTTGTTGTTGTTGTTATCGCTTTATTGTCATTATTACTGTTACTATTATACAATATTTCTCAACAATAACAGCTAAAATTTTATCAAACTTAAACATTTGTGTTTTGGCAGCTATTTCTTGTATTATTTTTTTGTTTTGTACTTTATGGGAGAAAATGGTCAACCTTATTACATTCATTAGTCATGTGTGGGAAACTCTTTTGCATATTATTGTTATACCTAATAGATGATTGGAGAGTGGATGGCTACAGATGGTATCAATATGGAACAAAGTTACTCCCACGATCTCTCCCTGAGATAAAAAAGCTCCATTTTGGTATTGTTTTACCTTCCACTTAATCAAGGTATGATTGCAGGTTTAAATGCTAAGCATACTACCTCGTAATTCTAAACAAATAGCTAATATTCAGCAAAGGGAGCATAAAAAATTCCGAATAACACATGATGCTATTTATAATTTGCATGAGTTAGCTTTCAACCTTGAAGACTTTGTCAAAGAGATCGTGACCTATCCTAATCTGATTGTTGTTTGTGGATGACTTTTATGTTTCTCCTCTTCTTTGATTTTCAAGAAGTCACCTGTCATGCCAGCACTTTTTTGATTCACGAATGAAAATTTCAGCAGGTTCATGAGCACTTTATGCTTCATGTTGCCAAGTTACTACCTGCTTTAGTGAAAGGAAAGAAAGTGGTACCACTGGTATAAGATGAAGAATTGGGAATTTTTTGCAAATTATTGATATATGCTACTTTTAATACCATACTAATTTCATAATTAATTATTGTGGTGGGTATCAGGCTATTGAGAAAAATCTCCTGAAAGTTGTTCGTGTAAGATGCTGGAACCATACTATAAATGCAATAAAAATTTGGTTGAGAAAAACATGGGGCTACTTCAAGTGAAAATCCTGGAAACTGAAAAAGGCTGATTCCAGTTCCATAAAATGACTTAACTGCAGTTGTTGAGTTGGGGTTATGGTCAGAATTATCCAGAGCACCAACAGTGAATAATATTATATCCGTAAGACAAGCTGGGGCCACAACTCCTTCTTTTTATTGTTCAGATACTGCTGCAGCTATCATACTTTCAATTTGTAAACTTTGTCATATGAAATACAAATTCACATGTGATAAGTTGTTCAATGAGTTTCTTGCTCCAAGCCATGTGGTGAACGTTTAGACCAATGTAAATGGGAAGAGGTGGCTCAAGATCAGAGGAATGCCTTGTTTCATGGTACAAGATTCAGAAGCTTTCTTATGTGCTAAAATGACTTGACCTACAGTTAGTCATGCCTGAGTTTCACATCGCCCTTGGTCTTTCAAATTAGTACCATTGAAAATTAAAGGAATA
>WLWI01003730.1_pt1 | contig 13055 bp, 4 predicted proteins | sample 6701501 | NCBI WGS metagenome assembly WLWI01 (sample SAMN12718690, study PRJNA515312) | sponge metagenome | isolation source: marine sponge | host: Mycale hentscheli | place: New Zealand: South Island, Marlborough, Capsize Point | collected 2014-11-01
AAAGTGAACAAATATTAATTATCTGCACTGCTGCTTCTGCCCTACAGTACTGGTAGTCCTTTGAGGTGAAAGCTCTTTGTGGTAAATTGTCTGGTACAGTTAATTGGTACGTGTTCAAATTGTGCGCTACTGTACAATAGTCAGTTCGCAGAGAGTAAATTGGATCGAGTTATGGGCGGGTTTTGTGGTATTCTACTGAATCGCTTAATTACCGCAGGTTCCGTGGTACTGCACCCTTAAAGGCAGGGACAGGAAGTGTGAGGAATTAAAGGAAGTGGTTTAAATTACATTGTGTTCCTGTTTTAATTATGAAGAATTTTCTATAATCATTTTTTGTGTTAGATTACAACTGGGCACTTTCATTTTAAAAGATTTCGGGGAATTTACATGACTGAACCTCCAGCAGTATGTCCATGTGCAATCATGCTACTGTGTAGTCCATTGATTGCTTTCTGCACTTGAGTGTGTGTATATATGTGACCGTCTATAGGAAAACCAGGCACAACGCGGCACCTTCGAATTTTTTTTTTTGCACTTACGGAGTTGTCGGCGTCCAGATATTGAGCTCTCCAAGTTTTATCGTCGCAGCTTTAGTCGTTCCTGCTATAATAGACCTAACCGTTCCCTTCCGTAGGCTTGAAACAATACATTTTTTAAGAAATCGATCGATCTTTTCTCGATATTACGCACGCCGCGTTGTGCCCGGTTTTCCCGTAGACGGTCACATATATTCCTATATCTTTGACACCGTTGAAATGGTTAAGTTAAAAAAAAAACGCTGAGGATTCGCACCTCCTGGGTGCTTCGTTGTCCCATGAATACCTTATAACCTTTTTTTTTTTTTTTTAGCTACATTGGTCTCTCATGAATAATTCTTCGCGGAACTGAGTTGGTAAGGGTGTTCATGCAAGTAGCTAAATACAATCCATCACAAATCATGGATGATGTCAAATGATGGATCGATAATGGAAGCAGGTGAGCAAAGCCTGTCTGATGTAACTACTCCAATGAAGAAGTGAAAGAAATTACACTGAAGAAATACTGAGGAACAGGAGAGATAGATCATGCAATGAGAAGAAGGAAATCCACAAGTTGAAAAGAGGAATAAGAGAAACCGGGATGGCTAAGGAAGAAAATGATTAGGATAGGGAAATTATGCACTCGTGATTTGCAAAAGTTAGCACATCAGAGCAGGGTACTTGCTGTCTATTTACATTCTGACTATCTAGATAACCTGCAGCTCTTGACAGAATAAAACATTCAGTGACTACGGCAGTGGTTTTTCAAAGCCATAGTAACTACTTGCTGCAACTATTTGACACCAAAAAAATATGTTTCTAAGGAATTTAGAGCCTCAACCTATAAAAAGACTTCCTTACTGTTGTAGCACAAAAAACTAGATGAAGGCTTTAAAAAATATATATATATTTTTTATACCAGGTAGCTAACGTGCTTTAGTTAATTTAATGTTTTTTATAGTTTTTTCTGCTTTACTACTTCAGCAACACAGTTGCTGTAACACACTCATTTTATTGCTCTAGCTAAGATGTGAGATTACAAAATTATTATTTTACTAGTTTTATTTTGAGCATTATACTATAATAACTCAAAATTATTCAAGATTGTTTGTGACATTCAACAAGCAAGACAAATATTTGTATATTATTGTACATAATTAGCAATGACGTGCACAGGCAGTGACTTCATAATTATATACTATTTAATTCTTGTGATCCAAGTCTTCTGTAACAAAAATTATCATTATTATAATTATTTCCTTCACTATAGTTTTATTGTTACTTTCATAATTTTGAAAGGTGTTTACATAATTAGCGGTGTCGCCTTCTCATAAGGAGTGATAAAAAACATTTTATTGGTCTAGAGCAAAAAAATATACAATTCAGTAAGGTACAGATATTGCTAGTACATTAGTGATGCCAATAAACGCATTCATGAGTGTAATGTGTACTAGATGGTGAAAAAATTGATTATGGGCAGATACACACTGGTGTGTAGTTCACACCAAATTAAGTGTGAATCACTTGTAACAAGAGTCACACCAAAATTAATATGGTGTGATGTGCACACCTTATCATTTTGGTGTGAAGGACATGCCAAATTCAGTGTGACTTCACACCAAATTAAATGTGAATTCACACCATAAACAGTGTGAACTCATACTTTCATTAATACTGAATTATTTTAAGTTGGGTTGATTATAATAATTATTATATTTATATATCAACACTATTATTCAAAATAATTGAGATTGTTGTATGTTTTGTGCCTGAATCCCAGATCTCATTAATCAGAGGACCAAAGTCTTTGTCAACTCTCTTTGTTGGCACATTGTACAACACATTAATAAGGTAGATTACAATGATAATGGCATTGGTTTTTGCCTGCACATGAATATAATTAATGTTTGGTGAAGGTGCATAGATGAGTGTGCATTCACATCACCAGTTCGGTGTGAATTTGGTGGTTTTTCACGTAATACTTTTTACGGTGCAAATATACATCTTGACTAATGTGTGCTGAAACACAGTAAGAGTCTTGGTTAGGAAATGGATTTTGTGGTGTACATTTTAATCCAGATACAAAATCTAAATGTTGTTATAAAGAGGAAATTGCTGCTGAGTTAGAAATTTAAAAGGTTTAAGAGATTCTTTTATTTCAGTTAAGTTAATTACAGTAGTTAATACATTTTTTCACTTAAGGTTTGTCTTATTGCATTTAGAATAATTAGGTGTAATTTAGAAACTGACTTTGTCAGCAAATTAGTGGGATCTTGCCAATTAGACTATGTCCTGGTTGTTGAGTTTAACTTCAGTTGATTAGAACTCAGACAGATTAGCAAGCCACAGCTAATGAGTCAGCCTGTATCTCTGAACACAGAATTCATGCAGATGTCTAGTGAGCTGGTGATCACTAAGCTAAAATTTGCATTGAGATATTACAATATTATACAATAAAATTATACCCAGATTCAATACTCCAATCTAGTCAATGTTATTGAAACATTTTAGTGAGTAAAAAGCTTTAATTTTTTTGGTGACTATATTTCAATGTATAGCAAGACAGCTATAATACATGGCATTTATTGATTCAATTATTCTCGGCAGAAATAATTATAATAATAGCAAATTTTTCTCGTTCTAACACCCAATATTGTTAAGTTTTAATTAACAATATTGGCTGTTAGAACAAGAAATATTTGTTATTATTATGGCATTTACTGTACAGTGGATTCATTAAACACCTGCTTTGCCTCAGTGAACAATCATGTTCAATATGTTTCATGTACTATTTTCATTCTAAGTTACAAAGTACAAAATATAATAGTATCTCATGATATGGTGGCTTTTTCTTCCATCATATTTCTATCCTACTCCATCACAATTTCACACTTTCATTGTAATTCCATGCAGCCTAATTCCATGTTATTTAACTCAAAAAGGGATTTATCACTCTATTGTGGAATCTATTTATTACAATGATAAATTGTAATTTTGTGTAATTATTCTTTTAATACAATCATTGGGTTATTATCAATACCTACAAGTTTGGTATTATTACTACAGATGGAAAATTATAATAATAATCTGATTGATCATGACAATTTCCTGATTTTGCAGCACTTCATCTGTTAAGCAATAATGCAGCTAAATTATGTTATTCATAGAGTCACTATTGAAGCCATATAGGGTCAATTATCTCACTACCTGGCCACTGTGCATTTGAATGGATTCCCTGAAATGGACCTAATCAAAACAGGAAATTGACTGACAGATAGTATTGCTCTCAACTATTATTCGTCCATAACTATGACATTCATGTTACATGCAGTTTTACTAACATTGGGCATGCATAATAACCTGCACATTACTCCCTTATATGCTATTAATTCTTTATAGTAATTTATATTATCATTTTAACACTTACGTACATCAGGATCTACTCATGCATATTGCAGAACCAGACACATTTTTGAAAAAAATTATACATCATTTACATTTACTACAGCTAATATGGAAAAACATACTAAAAGGTCTAAACAGTACCTGTATTGCACCTCTGAAATAATTGTAATGAATCGTATTGAAGTACTTAATTAAGTGGAATACGGATAACTGGCATATATAATATAAAATCATATCAGATTGCACCAATGAGACATGCACACTCTGCATATGCGTTTACATCCAGTAGCATAAACTTACAAGAAAAATATTGACATGTTATTTGCACCTACACACACACACACACACACAGATACATGCATCAAAATCTCACTTTGTAACCACAGTTCAATATCTGTATATCTGGTTCCACCCTTCTGTTAATACTCCTCCCAAGCAAGCCAGCACTCTTGTCATGTCCACCCACTAGTTCCCATTGTCAATGAATAAACTAGATATATCTGATAATATACAATGTTTAGACTAAACCCCAGTAGAAATAAAAAAACAAAAACAAAAAAACAAGACAAAAAATGTCCTTTAGGGAGGAATTGCATTAATTCAAAGCTCAAAATTTTACTTTGTGACCAATTCTTTTTATTAGTGTTTTTACTTGAGTATGACATACCAATGGCTGATCCAAAAAAAGTTTTACATGAGTTGATCATATGCATAATAGTTTTAATGTGGCACTTGAGCGAATTATCGTGACCACTAAATGTCGTAAGTTTTTTGTACAATATGGCTAAACAGCTGAGATTGATTTCTGTTTAAAAAGCTAGCAGCCGTTCTCCTTGGGGCCATATACACATTTAGCTGAACATAACTTCCAACTCAAACATAGACTGGTGCCCTTGTAAAGTCCAGAGAACAAAGCTTTCATTTTCAATGAATATCATTATAAAGTATCTGGTCGGGAGTGACACATTACGCTATTCCCTCCCCTGGATGAATCCCTGCATAGTAAAATTATTCATTCAATATTTTTTATTCAGAATGTCACAAATTTGACCACAAAATAATGTAGTATACTGCCAACATATAAAACTAAAAATTAACATGCATTTGTTATTGTTCTGCTTTTGCATATAATAAAAAATATAACAACTTCAAAATTACGGAAAACAATTAAAAAAATGTGTGAAATATTCTTTGCAATGTTTTTTTCATTTTTCCAAAAAATCCTTGGGAAACAATTATTTTCTGGTCCTCAGGGTTTCTAGTACCACTCACTTCTGGGATCTGAGCATTTGCATAGGACATATTAGGAGTTGCAGTATTTTCCTCCTGGGGTTGTGTTTTGTGTTCACATGGATTCAATGCAACATCAACCATGGTCTCATTATTGGCTGAAGTTTGAAGTGGGTCAGCTTCTTTAGCATGTGGGACAGCTTCTTTAACTTGTGGGTCAACTTCTTTAGCATGTGTGTCAGCTTCTTTAGTTTGTGCCTCTAGTGACAGTTCAGGTTCATTTTCTGAAGACATTTTCAAACTCTGAATGTAGACTAAGCTTTCATCTAAGTTTGGTTTTGATGGGGTGGGAATAGTTTTGTCTGTGATTTTTTGACCATATAGTATTTGTGGTCCGAACGGTATGTGACATTGTTGGCCCAAAGTCAACATTGGTGATTCTCTTCCGGGAGTCGTTAAGCCAAAAATGGGTAGTGGGCTTCTTGAAGAAGTAGATGGTGGTGGATGGGTGGGAGGGACATTTTCTTTTAGTGAACACAATGCGTCACTCTCACTAGTAATAATAGACTTTTCTAATGGTTTAGTTGACACTGACACATCTTCAGGTTTCTTCGCACTGTATTCATAACTTTCTTCATCAGTTTGCTCTTTAAAAGGAGACTTGTAATTGCTCAGGTCTAACCTGGACCGATCAATTTTTCCAGGTGTGTCTATTTTCTTTATTTGAGGAGGTGAAGGGTCAACTTGATGACAAGGTTTAAATTCCCTTAGTAGGCGACGCCTTGGAGGAGTACATTTTTTATTTGAAGCATCACCTGAAGGTTTTTCCAAGAAACCAAAACGCTCTTTGTTAAACCTTCCAATTTTCTTATTAGGGACAGAGGAAATTGATTCTTGTGGCTGCCTGAGTGATCGTAGTGACTCTCTGCTATGTTTTTGCGGAGGATCAGACCTGGTTATATAAAATACGGAATCGTTAGTCGTAGAAATACTTGACAAACCTTCAGTCGATGATTTCGAGCGGAAACGACTGACACTAGCATGTTCATCACATGACAGATGTGGCTGTGAATTTATCGCCACATCGGCATTGCTTCTGGTACGATCCGTGTATGTTGATGATCGAATACGTCCACTAATGGTGCATTCAGAATCTGTAAGATAATTGCCTACAATGCCAGCATCACCATCATCAGTGGTAACATCGTCAGTAAATTTTGTGTTGGCATTAGGTACTGACAAAGTAGCCAGTAGAAGTGATGATGGTGTCGTGGTCTCACCACGAGGTGCAGTGGATAGATCACTATCTGAAGGTTCAGTAGGCAGTTCCAGTATTGGTGTAGTTCCTGTTACTTCAGTTTTTGGCAAATCACATGAATTTTGATCTGGCAATGTACTGCTCATATTTTCTTTCATTAATTGAACTTGGTTTTGACCATGTATCATTGTGGTGATATCCTCTTTTGTTGATTGATGTGTTTTCTCCTCTTCAGAAACTGGAGCTTCTACTGGAATAAAATCTTTGTCACTCTGAGGTGACACAGATTCTAAACTCCCAATTTTTTTGTTGGTAGTTTCTGCCAATGTTTGTGGCAGCTGTGAAATTTCCTCTACCACTTGCTCTGCCTGGCTTGATGCAGTTACTGGCTTTTTCTGTACGTCATAATTTTTATCTTCATCACTAAAAGAAGTGGATTTCTGTATGTTGCCAACTACCTCAAAGTCACTCTCACTGTTTTCATCAATACTAAAGTCACCATGAACATCCATTTTATCTAAAGCATCAATGTCAGAACTCAATTTTTTCACTTGAGAAATGACGTCATCCTCATCAGGGCTTATATCTCCAATATTGAAACTTCTGTTCTTCAGGTTGACTAGCTTTCTCAGCACACTGATAGGTTTTCTGCAAGTTTGCCCCGCATATTTCATACTTGAATTTGAGTACACCAGCAAACGGTCAAGTGTGATAGCTGTAAGTGCTAGTTGTTTTTCATCGCAAAGTTTTTTGTAAACTTTTCTCCAAAATTTGGAAAGCCAGGGAGATTTGTCTCCGGGAAAAAGCAAAGGTTTTCTGCAAATGCCAACTGGGACAACTTTAACCTTTCGTACTGGTACCTTATCACCTAATAGTTTTTTCCAATGTTTCAGATTGTTCTTAAAAGCAGCTTTTACTTGCTCAGGAGTGTCCTGTTGGTCTGTCAATTGATTTATCAAAGTGTTTGCTTGCACGAGTGGAATTATGGCTTTGTTCCAGAATCGCTCACCGAGAATGTCGGATATCATAGTTATCATGGCATTTTCATCCCCCTTTTCGAAAACACGTGTTGTAGTCATGTCAATGCAGAACAAGAATAAGTCCACTTCATCGAGGATTTCCTTGATTTTCAGCAGAGTCTGTCTTGTCCCAATGTTGGGATCCAGCAAGCCTGGGGTGTCCCATACTTGAATGGTTACATCCTCAACTATGAATTCATAGCACTGCAATTCTTTAGTGACTCCTTCTATGGCAATTTCTCCCCTTGCACTCACTTCAGCAACATTCTGGCCTACGAGACCATTCACTAAAGTAGATTTTCCAATTCCGGGCTTCCCAAGCAATAACAATGTCAATGACTTGCCATACCCTTTAGTGCAGGAAGCTCCCCTCATAATGTTACAATACTTGTTAAAATGGTGGTAAAATTTTGATAGCCTTCTTATATACTCTATCAGACTCCACCCATTTTTATTCTTTCTAATGATATTCATTGAAGTTAATTGAACATTTTTTAAAAGTAGTTATAGTTACTCCATATTATTATTATATATCATATTGTGCTATTTTTGTTTCAAAAATTTTTTGAACAAAAGCTGTATTTATTACAAAAATAAAAACACATTCATATTATGATGATGTATAGAATCATGATGTGATAGCTTTCTTTTTCTTAAATTTCTTAACTTTAGATTTCAAGTTTTTCCACGCAACAAAAATTGGTTGCTGATGACTTTTTTTGCCTTTTATGTCTTCAATGCTAAATAATTCCTCATCTTTAAATCGACTCTGGTTAAATTCGATAAAATTGTCCTTGATTTCATCAGGCATAATAGATCCACATTCAATGAACAGATCAGTCAGCCAACTGGCTCTGTCTGGCAAGGCTGGTTTCTTGTAATGGCCAGTTGGGACAACTCTTACGACAGGTTCAGTTACTTTAGCTTCCTGAATTAGAACTTTAGTCAATATTTTCTGCCAAACTTCTATCCCTTTCTGAAATGCTACTCGCCTGTTTTCTTCTGTGTCACTTTCATCATCTTCTGGAGCAAATCTGTCCACAGCAGCTACGTTAGCAAAAGTTAAGGCAAATATCGTCTTCTCCCAGCACTGCTCACCAAATAACTTTGTCAAATTATCCATAGCTCTTGCATCAGGGTTGCCCGGAAGAAATCTGGTTAAATTCATGTTAATGCAGTATATTATTAGGTGGACATCAGAGCAAGCTTCCTTCAGTTCTTGAAGATATTCTGGAATGGAGATTCTATCGTCTTGATCTTGCAAATGAGGTGAACTCCACACGTCCAATTTAATACCTCTTTCTTCCCAAACATAATGTTGTAGTTTGTCAGACCTTGGTTTGCATTCCAAAATCCTTCTTTCCTCAATCATATATTTTCCAGCTAGTCCATTAATAATTACAGACTTACTGTTGCCACTTTTACCAGTTATTAATATCTTTATTCTTTTTTGCTGTTCACTCTCAACTTCTGTAGCCCCATCTAATTTAGTTTCCAGTGAGTCTGACATAGTCTCCTATCTACTACTAAACTATATCCCGTAAGAAAACTGCTTTTTGCATGAATTTATTTTTCTATTTATGCATCCTGAACATAACAAAATTCATATTCTGCTGTGGTAAAGCAAGGCAAAGAGTAAGTAATGGGCTCATTACCAACTTCCTGTTGTCATGATTCTGAATTTAAAATCATCCCAACATTATGTGAAATATTTCTGTATACATTGGTTATCAAAATAGAACTGGAGTGCCGGTTCCATGTATTATGAAGGCCAGTAAACTGGAGCCATGGTAAGTAGAATGATCAATAACTTCAACATAGTATTTTAATTGGTGAGATGGTGAGTAGCTATGGCTATTCAAATAATAAAAATAATCAAATTCTAACTGAAAACAAGAATTGTACAATAAACGGTGAGTAAATTTATATTGTTGAAAATAGCAGTGGCATTTTTTTAAAAAAACCAATTGTTTAATAACAATTGAACTCATGTATACAAACACTTGCAAACCCTCTCTCTATTTCGCTGAGATAGTGCGCTTCGAGATAGTGTGCTAGTAAATGTTAATTCTTATTTTCACGGTTATTGTCATGCTGTATTTATCATCAAGCATAATTATATAACAATTTCTCCTCACTCCAGCTACACCTGTCTAGAATTCATGATTATAAAATACTTTGTTATGTCTGACAGACCTCAGATTTATCATTCCAGAACTGCCCATTAGTGCATTCACTTGATACTCTCCTACTTCCCATTTATCCCCCTCCCATTTTTTTTTAGCAGTAAACACATTTTCAAAGGAGTCAAAACACCAACACATTCATGTCAAGTGTTGTAGTCTTGTCCTGTATAATATAGTGATATTTATCACATTTTAGATATGATCCACATCATGTTAGTTATACTGAACTTTAATTCATGGTAATTTGCAAAAGCAGCCAGTTGATACCTAGCTAGCTCTGATTGGTGGGATATGACTAAATAGACAATTAATATAACTTCACTAACATTATACATAATAGCATAGCAGGCTACTGTCAGCACCTGCACATAAGGAAAGCTTAGTCTTATCATCGTATTATATTTTGAGGTAAACTATGAGATTCTGGCAAATTATATTATATAATTTAATGTGCTGAAGCCAAAAAATTATTGCATGATGTTTTAGGGGTGTGCACAGGATAGAAGTGGGAAGTTCAAATTAGTAATATTGTTCATTACCCTTTATAGAGCTGGGAGCTAGTGTATACTTCAGTTAGTATGCTTTCTACTGTTCTCTTTTTCTGAGATACGATAAATATTTTTAGTCTGCATTTGAACATAATTAGCTATGAATATAATTAATTAGTCAGTTACTATATAACCTGTAGTTTATACAGCCGCAAAACATCACTGGCTATGTGTTAGAGTGAAAACAGAAGCATTTCAATAATGTTTAATTAAAAAAGGTAGAAAACTTTAAAATACATGACGACTTACTGAAGGAGATTGTTGTCTTCGATTGATAATAAGTACTACAACTGTGTTCAATACCACTAGTTCATATTGCCAGTGAAACAAAGTTTATAGCTAGTGTTTCCTAAATAAGTTAGAAAAGTATTTACTTTGAATTGAGTGTTCTAACTACTACTTCTGTTTCAATAGGTGTGTTCTGGATGTGGCCATGAAACAACCTTCTCTTTATAATCCTGCCTACACCTCTAATTTTTTTTAACTACTGTTACCTAATGCACTACTTCACATTTTGCCCAACTATGAGAGGAGAAAAAAGTGACCACTATGATTTCATTATACTGAGCAGCTACAAAGAGTTATGCTTCACTTAACTTCACTAAGCAATTCAGAAGCACCAAAGGCACAACTATACACTAATAAGCTATAACAAAATCATTTCAGACCAAAAGAATAATTTATTCTCTATTCTCATCAGGTCAGCAATGAAAACCCTAGAGGTGAATAAAAATAGGCGGAGACACTCACACGTATATATTTTCAACACGCCTTCCACTTTTCTAGCACACTCCAACTTCCTTGTGTAAACAAAATATCAAGGGCAGCTTGAATTTAATTGCTCACGTGAGTATGACGTGCCGATGGGGGTGTTACCTACAAAGGCTAATAACTACGTGCCACTGATAGCTTGCGTTTTCTAAAAAACCTGCCAGAAATTTAAAAAAAGCACAATAAAAAGGTCTGCGTGAGTTCATACTTAAATCAACGGTTAATAATCAGTAATCTCCAAAATCAGAGCTTAAAACACAGACCAACAGACAAACAGACAAACAGACAAACAGACAGACAACAGACATACAGACAAACAGACAAACTTATAACCCTCTCGCGCATGCACGATGAAGGTTAATTATTAATATCATTCAGAAAAATAGGCTCACACAATGAAGTTTTAATATACTGCTCCACCCCATCTCAACAATTTTAAGCGTTCTGTAACTTGATCATTATTGTGATTATGAGCTAGATAGAGGATTATCTTATGAAGCTAAAAAAATCAACAGAATAACTAATTGTATTAATGATCAAAAAGTGTAGCTATATATAATAGGCAGCAAGAACAATAAGTGTAAAACAACAACTAACAATAACAACAAAAATGGCAAAACCACAACAACAACAACAACAATAATAATAATCATAATTCATAATAATAATATTATTATTATTATAGTAATAATAATAATAATAATAATAATAATAATATTATTATTATTATTATTTATATAATAATAATAATAATAATAATAATAATAATATTAATATAATAATAATAATAATGATAATAATAATAATAATAATAATAATAATAATAATAATAATAATATAATAATAATAATAATAATAATAATAATAATAATAATAATAATAATAATAATATTAATATAATAATAATAATAATAATAATAATAATAATAATAATAATAATAATAATAATAATAATAACAGATATAGCTAGGCAAATTATGTTGATAAGTGCTTGTGGCTCACAAGCTATCCATTCTTTTCTAGTCCCAGTTGCTCCACTGAAAATTCTAAATGAAGCTGGTTGTTATTTTCTAACATCAAACTTGGTAAAGTGTCATCATTGTTCTCAGTTGAATGATATCAATTATTAATGATTGCTAAATTAACTTTAAAATACAAACAAAATAAAAAACATACATACATACATACATACATTATAATATATATATTCTTATTTCTATTCAAACCAGTTAAGAAAACATTCTTAATCTTTGAAAGATCGATTAATAATCATTATTTCTATAATATTAAAGTATTCTTATGCTTATTTATAGTAAAAACAGATACTAAGTGATTTTGAAGTCTATCATTAGGTAATTGCAATTGACATGTTGTAATATTATTGTAATTTATGCTAGCTAAAAATCTTTACTTACAGCCTGGGGGGTAGTATTACTTCATGTGATTACTTACCATAATATTATGCATAGATGGTGGGCATTCACACCAGAATTTGGTGGGTTTTCACGCTATTATTTTTACAGTGCACAGGCGGGCTCAGAACTTACACTTTAATGCTATGTGTATTTAACCAGCCATGAAAATGTATACTTCACAAATAAAAAAAATGTAAAGGAGAGGTTGAGCATTACTAAAAGTCATATCACATTCATGTAATTCATTCCAGTAAGCCACACATGCATTTGAAATTATGTATTTTGAAACAATAGGCTGGCATTTTGCATTCTACGGAGTTACTTATCTAATATAGTGTACAAATACAAGAGGAAATACTGTGGCAACAGAGTTATGTATACTTTTGTAACATTGAGCAGCAAGACTGTTAAAGACTTCTAGAAACTGTAAGCCACCATAATAATAGTAATAAGCATTACAAACATGGATGTCTGTATAAAGAAAACAACTCTGAGACACTGAACAACCAAGGATTACAAGATACATACACAATTGAACTACAGAAGCCATATTTTGCCAACATTAGACATTCAGGTTATTATTGGCGAGCGAGCGTAGCGAGCGAGACACTTACAGGGGTAACACAATCGAAAATCGGGGATGTTTATTTATTGGCGAGCGAGCGTAGCGAGCGAGACACTATCAGGGGTAACTCAATCGAGATT
>WLWI01003731.1_pt1 | contig 13051 bp, 5 predicted proteins | sample 6701501 | NCBI WGS metagenome assembly WLWI01 (sample SAMN12718690, study PRJNA515312) | sponge metagenome | isolation source: marine sponge | host: Mycale hentscheli | place: New Zealand: South Island, Marlborough, Capsize Point | collected 2014-11-01
CCCATTGTCTGACGGAAGCTGACCCCTCCCTGGGGGTGGGGTCTGTCAGCCGCCCCCCCCCCCCCCCCCCCCCCCCCCCCGTGTGGATTGGGGGTGAGAGACTCTGGTAGGTCAGTGGCAATCTGTGGCCACTAGCTGTCAGGACTAAGGCACTTGTGTCCATGTGCTGCTGCTTTCACATGTGCCCGCTTTGTGCATGGTCAGCGGTATTCATGGGTTCTTCATCGACCCTTACGTGCATGCGCACACGTGATGCCTGGGCTATATCTCCGTTAACTACGTTGTAAGAGAACTTTCATTTTATTTTGTCTCCTTTTATTGATTGCCACATAGTGGCCAGTTAAAATGAGCTTGTTTTTAAATAGTCCAGGGACTATTAAAAAGCATTAATGTAATTCATTAAGACAGTTGCGAATGTGGGGCAAAACAATTCTGTTCTTGCTCATTAGGGCATTCCACAGTAGTGATGTATCCATGAATGGGCCTAGAACATTTAAAGACTATTTATCATCGTATTAGTCATTTCTCTACTAAGCTTCAGTTGAAATACAAGATTTTCTCGGAGTTTGACTGGAGCTGAAGGCATTGCTGTTGTCAAGTAAACTGTTGTGGTCAACTTCAGTTGGGAGTCGATGGTGAGGGTCAGTAGTATTATTTCACAAATTAAATCTCAGTGGTGGTATTGTGGGAAAGCCCATTATTAAGATTTTTTATTTATTTTTTTATTTTTTATTTTTTATTTTTTAGGCTTAGGCTTCTGTTCTGTATCAGTTTGCTACCTATAAATTATATTTCAATGTGATATCTTGTAAAATAGTAGCACCCTGGTATTTCCTAGTCTGGCAGGTACTGTTGGTCACCCCCACGGTGCTGGTGAAGATGAGGAAGTAGTACAAAATCATGTTTTGGGGGGTAGGGTCTGAGGTGACCATGAAATTAATAATATTTTTTAAAAGCTTGGGTTGGTGATGTCTGCTAGTGTGAAACTCGAAGTGGACTTAGAGTGTTTCCTTACACTATCTACACAAAACTGTGCTATACTTATTTTGTCATTGCTAAGTCAACAAAACTAGCTATGGTCACCATTGTGAATGTATAGTTGTTGGTAAGTGTTACTCTACAGAATAGGAAAGTAGTTATTATGTGATAATTCAATGACCCTCAGTTCACCCCTCAGTTTGCCTCTCAGTTCACCCCTCAGTTCACCCTTCGGTTCACCCCTCAGTTTGCCCCTCAGTTCACCCTTCGGTTCACCCCTCAGTTTGCCCCTCAGTGCACCCCTCAGTTTGCCTCTTTATGTTTGTCCTGTTTGTTTGGGGTACAGTGTAGATCCTGAGAATGAATTAATCCTTAGTGGACTTATGTGTGAGGGTTATGGTATTATCTTATCTCCCAACAATCGCACCTAGGCATCAACCATTGCATGTGCTGTAGCACTCAGTGATTTTAATATGACACAAAGTTGTTGTTGTTGTTGTTGTTTTACTTAATTTTAGGGGGGAAAACTGAAATTTATAAGAATTTACTGTAATATTAACAGCTCATTGATGTATTTATATTTTGTGGTTGTATGTTGTTTTTAAGTAATTTTTAAAGCATATTTCTGCATATTGTGGTTGTAAAATTTTTATATTTAGTAATTCAATTGTTCCCCGTATTGTTTTGCCTTTTACCGTGATGGTTATTTTAACTTGGAAGGCAAGTGTGGCAGCAGCATTCACGTTTGCATTTGTTTTGTTATGTAGTGATTACTTCAATTAAAAACACGTGTGTTGGTTCACACCTGTTGTATCAGCAAAAGTCTGAACATAAAGTTTTCTTTAGGTTTTGTATAATTTAGTATTCGTGTGTTTTTCTTCAGACTGCTTACTGACGTTTTTGTAATATGAAGCTCAAATAGTCGTAAGAATGATGCAAGAATAAACAGTGTGTGTGTGTGTGTGTGTATCTGTCTGTCTGTCTGTCTTTGGGGTTGAGTTATAGGGGTTTGACATAGTTCTTGATTTAAGCAAATTTAATTACAAGATTAATATAATATGGTGCTTTTTTGGTATGACTCCCTCACAGACTGAGCTAACTTGGGTGCTTTCATTCAGAGTTTAGTTATTGAACTTATGCTTAAATTAAGAATATCTGAACATCGTGATGTTTATGGTTTTCAAGAGAATTGTAAAATATCCTGTTGAGTGAAAAGCATGTTTTTGCACCATAAAGTGTGACCGGATTTCCCCCCACATAAATTGTCTGCTTTTCCCAAGTTCCAGGTTCCCCCCTCCCCGCTGAGTGTTTGCGTGCGCGGGAACTTCTGTGTGTGCGAGCATGTATATGCAAGAGAAAGTGTGGATGTATGTATGTGAGTTTGTGTCTCTCTCTGTGTGTGTGTGTGTAGATCTTGCTATGTTTGGCTAGCATTCAGTCCCATCTGCCGGGCAGTCTGCTAAGTGGGTGGAAAGATAACTGATCCAGCTTTTACGAATACTTCCTAAACACACTCTCAACCTCTGAGCATAGTGGTGCAGAGAGAGAAACAAAGTATGTTATTCTACCAGTACTAAAGTACACAAAGCCCCACTGTGCGGTAGATGCATGGTTGTGTTCTTTAGTCTTTTTTGCTTCCTTCTGTAAGTTCTATTTTTTAAGAGTTAGCTTATTTTAGTAGGCTTGCTTTTAGGTTTGGAAGTGGTGGTAAAATGACACATGGCATTGGTGTACATCAAACAGGAAAGTACTCGGTAGCGGTTTTGACAAACCTCAAAGCAGATGTGCATTGGAGCGTGAAGTTTTGTAGGCATATTGTAATTGAATTGTTTTGGAATCTATTCTTAAACAGTCTACACTTTAGGTCTGTATTCGGCTGTTTAGTGTAATTTATAGCAAAACTTTAGTTGATGAGAAGTAATGCCTGAGAGATATACACATAAAAAGTGATCTTTGGTCATATCAGCACGTTGGGCAATATGCAGTAAGATTAACAAGTTGACCTGTTATTCCTTTCCTGAAAAGCTTTTAATTTTCAATGTTTGCTTAAGCTAAGCTGTTTGGGCTCAGAGTGAGCATAATCAGTATGAAACTGTTTGTTACGACCCCTGCTGTAATATGTATGCATAAGAGACCCTAAGAGGCGATTGGCAGCCTTCTATTTTCTGTATGTTTTAATCAGAACTAATCCAAGCTGGCGGGATTGGGTTTGCCTTTGTTCTTTGGTAAAGTATACATGTTTTTTAGCTCTATCTGTTTATGATTCCAGCCCGTCTAAATGTTACTGTGTATATAGGCCTTAGATAGATAGATTAGGAACAAACCATCTTTTATGTCTTAAAGGCAGTTTCCTTTCTTTGTGTTGCAATAAAATGGTAATTTTGGTGTTACATGTATGTTTTAGCATAGCTTACTCGTGAAGTAAATGAGTTACATTTTTTAAGATGAATCTGCTAGGGTTCGTATCTCTGTTCATCCTCCCCACACACTTCCACACCATGTGCCCACACCTTTCCTCTGTAGACAACAGCTACCCCCCTCTTACCATCATTTCTTCCTTTCTAGCTTTTAATGGTGGAATAAATGGCTTGGTGATGGAGGAGGAAACGGCCACAACAAATTTCTTGGAAAATCAAGACATTATTTTTAGTTAACTTCCGTAACTACCCATGTACCACAAGTAGACCTCAGTTACAAACCATATTGCTTACAGGCCATGCTTCATACCTACAGAGCATCCTTTTAAAATTCATCTTGCATGTGGCCATTGTTGATGTCGTCCTGGTGTATTAGATAAGTGACCAATTTAACCAAATGTGGGCTTGGCCAGTCCCTGTCTGGCCCGCACCTTTGGTTGAAATTGTGGCGGCAGGCTTGCTGTAACTATGGGTTGTCATTCTTCATCTCTCAGCTAGCCATTTCTCTCATTTCTTTAAAATATCTTGCTAAAAAAACTCTTGAGTTAGTTTGGTCGTATTGTTTGCTTTTAATTGGCAGGTATCATTAGCAGTCATTGTAGTAAAATTAGTTTGTTTTATTTTTTTAACTGCATAAACAAACTGCGTAAATAACTGACCATATCATTTTTATTATTTTTTTAATGTGATTCAGTGACTGTGGATTTTTTTTACGCAACTGTTAATAGTATGTTTGTTTTCATGAAATATGGTGACACCATGCTAGCAATTTTCCCATTTAATTTTCTGAGACCATATTAAGGATTTCATTATTGTTTAGCTTAGCATAATAACTATACAAAAATATACACCAATTTATATCAATGATTTTAAATGTATGTGCTTATTAAGCACCAGAATATAATCTTTGAACACAGGAATAATCGTAGAAGCAGAAATAATTTAAAAAAAAAAAGTTTTTTAATAGCATCAGTGTTGAAAGTATTATCAGGCAGTGTACTTGGAATATTTAGGTTTCTTTTGAATGCACCAAAATATTTTTTTGAAAGAAATGACAGGCCACGATGCACACTTATTTCATGAAGCACCAAAGGTGCAAACCCTCAGCGCTATTAAACACTACCTAGCTACTACAATATAATCTCCTTCCTAAAGAACAAGCAGTCTGTTAGCTATTTTTAATGAGGTATCGAAATAGCTCAAATGCTGTCTTCATAAGAGAAGAAGCTAAACTAGCCAGAAGCACCCACCTGTATACATTTTCTACGCGAAACTTCACTTCTTTGAACTCCGTTAACTTCCCTGAGCATAAAGCGAACTACACCGCTGGCTGCAGAAATTATTTGCTCACGTGATTATGACGTGATGCTAGGGGGCGTTGCCCATAAAAGCTGGTACCTACACGGAGTTGAAAGCTTCGCGTTTTCTCAGCGATTAGCCCGAAATTAAAAAAAGTAGCACAATAAAAGGTCTTAAATCTTCGTCCTAAGTGAGTTCTACCTAAATCAACTGTTAATTTCAGTAATCTCCAAAACCAGAGCGTGACAGACAGACAAACAGACAGGACGACTACTATAACCCTCTCGTGCATGCGCGCTGAGGGTTAATAATCAGTGAGAGTTAGCCCAGTGGTGTAAATGGTGCTTGTGCATATACTACTTGACTGTCTAATATATATGAGATACATTTTATGGTGCAGCTAAGTTGCTAAATACTGAGGGCTTACGCCAATTGTTGTTTTTATAATACTAACTCAGTATTAGTACTAAAAATAAAAATCCACCAAAATTTATGTATATTGAAGGGACTTAAGATGTCCAGTGCAACATTTTGATGCTTGTTTCAATTTTACGGAGGCTGCCATCTTCAAGATCCGCTTATTGTTGTGTGACAGAATGACTGACTGACAGACAAACTGAGTACGGTAACGCTCTCGCGCATGCACGCTGAGGGTATAAAAGTACAATGAAAAAATGTTCACATAAGTACCCAAATAATGTGTTCCTAAAGCCAGTAGTTTATCCTGACTTTTCTGTCAAAATAAAGCCATTCTGAATTTTATTTTATTTTTTTATACCAGTGTATATCTAATTTTTAAATATACAAACCTTGTTTAGAATAGTCCAACAGGTAAAGTTTAAAGTATTTATGCAATAAAGCTGTAAAGTTGTTTCAATACTTCCATTCTAACGTCTCAATAAACCTCACTTAACCAAACACTAGTTATAACTAACAATCAGATTGCGATTAATTCTGATCTATGCAATTCCAATGTGTGGAACACCTCTTTTATTGTATTCACATTTGCTTTCTAATTTCTTCTCTGGCTCATTAGACTACTACAATTAGCTTACAAAAAATCTTCCTGTGCTTAATTCAGACCTGTGTTGTATTATTTTTTGTTTGTTTGTTTGTTTCCCTGTGTATTGGTTACAGAGCTTAGTACATTAGGACTTCAGTTATCCAAACACGTTGGGATTGAGCGGTGTTTGGATATGAAACACTAATGGAGGGGCATGGTTAAACATTTCTTCGTTTCTCCACGTGCTAGTATTTGGGTGTTTGGACTGAAGGTGTTCGGGTGATTAAAGTTCAGATAACTAAAATTATTTTCCCATTGACTAGAAGTATGTAGCAATGTTATATTAACAGTAATCTTTATTACTGTACTATTATTAAGTAATTTTTTCTCATCTATAGTTATAGGTTGTTTAGTTAACTTTTGTTTGTTATGATAATTCATGAAGAAATGTGGTTTTATCTTTAGCCACTGGACTCATTTGATAGGATGCCATGTTCTAAATATAGTTAAATGTTTACATAGGCAGGTTTTTTCCCCCCATCTTTCCATGATGCCTGTACTCTAGCCGCAATGATAGCTGCAGCAAATTTCTGAGATTGATACATAATTGATATCTTATACCTGATCAAGTGGATTAAACAAATTGGGTAGTTGCAGTTTAAAATTTTTTTTGCAATTTCTTTTTATTTATAGTCTTTACTGTTGGACAGTTATTATCTAGCGATACTTCCGAGAGTTGCCATGGTTTAACTATTTATGTATGCCATTAGTTACCTTTTGGAACAGAGTAAAAGACCAAATAAAAAAGAGAGGATAAAATATGTCCAGTTAATGCAGCAAAGGTCATTCCAAAACACCCACAATAAGATCAGTGCATTTTGACCTTTCCGCTGCCTTCTAACAAAAAAAAGTGGTGATTGAGCGATGATATCCAGTGAGGTTCACAAGACAACAATAAATAATTTCCCATGTTGTCAGTTCTTTATATAGGGAAGGAGTAACCGCTTGCAAGGAAAGCTTCGTACAAGAAAAAAACAACTAGATTTTCATTCATAATTTTAAACAATGATACATCACTTTTACCATAATTATTTGTGCATCTCACTCTATTCTTCTGTGTGCAATTTAAACTCTCTTTGTGGTACAAAAATATTTTTTCCCCGCAGGTGATTGGAGGGGAATACACAGGTGAATAACTTTTCTTTTTTTTTACGGCTACCACAGCAACTATGGAAAAGGAAGTTTGAACTTCTTTGCTGATTCAGTACTGCAAGCTTTTATTGTGGTCGAAGTTGTTATTCAGTCAGGGAAATAACTACACACACGCATATATATAATATATATATATGTAATTATTATTATTTGTATAGGTGTAAATCTAAAAAACTTGAACTTGCTGGAGCTTCACCACAATACAGAATGCCGTGTCCCTCACTGTGTTGATCACATCTTTTGATCTCCATCTGATATAGTCAATAAAGGTGACAATTTCCTGTCAGCATGGTATGGGTTCAATGGACCATATTCTTAGAATATCAAGATTGGTACCGATATGCATAGAGCATGGAGGACTTTACCCAGATAGCAGCAGGAAGATCAAAACCACGCAAGTTTCTAGAGATTAGACTCGATACTTTGTTAAAGTGATAACATGACTTCGGCCTATCTGGACGAACCACACTGGTTGCCACATTTGCATCAAGATTTTAAATTTTGACCCATGACACGCTGGTTCGGTTGTGGTTCCCTATCTCAGAGTGGAAAGCTGATAAACTGGTGGGTGTAGAGCCGGCTTTGTTTAGATAGGGTAGCTGTCCGCTGACAGGCCACGGAGCGTGGGGTTAGAAAGTCTCTACGTCTTCGATCACTTTTATGGGTGGATGGTTGGACAATGCCTGCAGGTCATTCTTTATAACAATGGTGGTTGTATATTTGCGAGTAATTGCAGCCATCAAGCACTTCAGGGACTTCTTTGTATATTGTATATCGTTGATGGAAATCAGTTACATAATAACCAAGGAATTTGATGTATGCAAGTGATTTAAGGTTTGTAGTGTAAAAAAAAGATGATTTGGCAGTTATGGTAATTATTAGGACTACAGGAGCTCTTCTGCATTGCAGTAAGACATAACATGTTGCAATATAAAGTGTGCAACGAAAACATATCGCACTTGTATGTTATAAAGTCAAAAGCCAAAAAAATTTTTCTTCGTAACCAGGTGTTCCTACCTACCAGGTTTCCCAGCATCACATTTATTTCTTCTTTCTACTCCCTAGAATGATACCAATCTGTTGTTTTTTTGTGAGTGTTCCAAATTGGTAATTTAGAGTTGTTGTTTTTTTATAAAACATTCTCTTTGTAGATTTTGTATTATTTCAATAACCTTTTCAATGGTTTGTTGTTGTTTTTCATGTTTATGCATGCATGTGATTATTAGGGTTTTTTGTTTGTTTGTTTTTTGTTTGTGTATGCATAAGTCGGCATGTTTCCAATTTCTTTTTTTAATTTTTTTATCAATCTGACAGCCTGAGTGTGAGCAATTTTTCTTTCTTTTAACCTCTTTCGTACATTTATGCCAATCATGTGATTCGTACTTTTATGCCGATCATGTGAGCTTAAGACTAGCGCAATTTGTGGCATTCCTATAGCTGCCAACCAAAAGTATTGTGCACCAACAATTAAGTGTTATTATAGCTACATTCAAACACTGAATTGATTCAAAGGCTCGCCACACTTTGTGCTTCAATTCTCACGCTTCAAACAAGTAATTTTTGATGTCGTGTAAACTTGGTGGTGAGGAGGGTTAAGAGAGCTAGCCGCTCTGATACCTTGTTGGGTGACAATAGCATAGCTGTGGAATTTATGGAGCATGCCATGGATAAGCGTCTTCTTTTGATTGAAAGGACACTTTGGCAAGTTCTGTTTAGACGGTGGTGGGCTTTCATAAAGTTGACTGGTTCTAAGTGTTGGGGGTTATAGTGTGCTTAAGAGTAATGGGTGGGTAGCTGTAAATAGTACCCACAAACTAACAGAAGGTGAAGAAACTTTCCCAGGACTTTTCAAATACAATACACTGAGTGGCGACCAGAATTCATTGTGTGTGAAGGAAGAGGTTAGGCACAGATTATATCTACAGAATATTGAGGGGTTAAGATGTTATTTTTCTGAGGTCGTGATGAATAGAATTGGACAAAAGTGCCATTAAATGGCTTAATAGGCCTGAGTATTTAGTTTGTTACTTGACCAAGAGTCTGTAGTAGTGCTTCACAAGTGTGGAATGAACGGGTTTGCGATTGTGTTATTAAGTTTATTTTATTTATTTATTTATTTTTGGTTGTGGATGTTCAGTGTTATTGAATGCATTTTGTAGCAATTTAGATGATTCAACTTGGTCAAAGCCAGTATAAGATGAAAATATCTGCTTTATTTTATTTGGTACAATTACAGCATTTCCTTCTTTTTTTTTTTTCTTTTTTTTCAAACAGGATTTTGCTTGTATTCAAACACTTTTCTTAGAATTTTCTGGTTTCAATTTTGTGTTGGTGATTCGTGTTTTATTCATGAGAAGCATCAGTACACATGTGAACAGGATAAGCTGGCCCAACAGAGTAGAGGAACTGAAGGAGTTGGTGCAAAAATTGTGAAACTGTAACTGAGGAAATTGTAGATGGAAAGTGAATTGTGTGATATTTAGGAGCAACTTTCTCCAAGAGCTCATTCCTCACTTTTAGCGGTGTGTATGTGTGTGTTGTGGGGGATGAATGTGGCTGGGTGGTGATTGTGGAGGAGGGGCTCTACCCTCACAGTTTATGTTCTGTGGAGTGAAATTAATTGATCATCAATCTCCTCTTGTCTTTGCAGGATTTCAGCTTCATTATGGTGACTTGACGGACAGCTCCTGCCTGGTGAAACTCATCAGTGAGGTTGGTAAAGGGGAATAAGAAAAAACAGCTTCTTCCCTAGTGATCACTGTATTATTGAGTCAGTATTAGTGTATTGGGCTAATTTAAAGTTTAATTATTTGTATATATATATATTTTTTTTTTTTGACCATATTTAGATATGTCCAAGTGAAATATACAATCTTGGGGCTATGAGTAATGTTAAGGTAAGCAAGGTGAAATATTTGCTGCTATTTTCTATAGTCCTAGGCAATTTAAAGCGAGTTTGCTAAACGATTACGTAACCATACTTCTTGAAACACCTTAGTTTATCTCATTGTCAAGCAATAACTTTTCACCTTCTCCTCCCCTCTTTGCCTCCTAGTTGAAGCCATTTTACCATTCATTCACTCCGCACTATGGCAGCAGTGGGACATTTTCACAAGAATGTTCCCTGGTCAGTCAGATTAGTGCTAAAATAACCATGTTTGTGCAGCTCTCTGTGATGCCTCAATGGGACATGATGTAGCTTGGTTCAGTCCTACTCGGAATCCCATTTTACAGCTCCAGTGGGTAGGGAGAACAAGACCCTAATAAATTGCATTGAGGGATTATGGGGTACAGGGAATGGGAGGTGCTGTGTCACGTAACGGACAGTGTACTTAAGACTCCTTGTCATTGTCTTGGGATGGTTGGGGCTAAATAATAATATGGTAATAGCCTTGCAGGGCTTTAATGTCCGGCCATTGATGATTAATACAATTCAGATGTTTTCTTAACTGGATGATAAAGGTATTTGCAGTGTTCGCTTTTCTTTTGAGTATTCATATGTACTATGCATGGCAAGTTGGTTTTTAGAATAACTAGGACCTGTTATATTTTTTAAGAAAGACAGCTGCTTCTTTTTTCTTTTTCTTTTTTTAATTGCATCTTGTGGAGAATTTAAAGTCATTTTGTATTGAAGGACTATGTTTATTTTGTGAAAATTTTAATTAAAATTTTGATGATAATAATAATAATAATAATAATAACTAGTTGGAAAAGACAACATTTCATAAATGTTGGGGGAAAAATTAGGGTTGCTATAAAATGTATGGAAACAAGGAATTTTAAAGCCAAAGTATTAATTCAAAAGATGAGCACTACAAAACTTTCCCAAATTGAGAATGGTGATTCTACACCCCTAAATCACTGCCTTGCCATTTGTCAACTTCATAAGTTGTGAAAGTTGTCAAACACATGGGACTTTAAAGTTTGACTTTTGTCTTTCTTGATCCCCCAACTTTTTCGAGAAATCCTTCTTTTCTTTTCTTTTTTTTCTTTCTTAATTTGGGCAAATTTTGTAATACCCATCTTTCGAATTAACACTTTGGCTTTGAAATTCCTTGTTTCCATACTTTTTAGAGCAACCTAAAAAAATGTTTCAACATTTGTGACCGTCTATAGGAAAACCAGGCACAACGCGGCACCCGTCGAAATTTTTTTTTTTGCACTTACGGAGTTGTCGGCGTCCAGATATTGAGCTCTCCAAGTTTTATCGTCGTAGCTTAAGTCGTTCCCGCTATAATAGACCTAACCGTTCCCTTCCGTCCGCTTGAAACAATACATTTTTAAGAAATCGATCGATCTTTTCTCGATATTACGCACGCCGCGTTGTGCCCGGTTTTCCCGTAGATGGTCACATTTATGAAATGTTGTTTTTACAACTAGTTAGTCCACGTTTTTTGTTTTTTTACAGCCTTTGCCATAATAAAACCAATAGCTAACAGAGAATAGATACATTAATTCTGTTCACTTCATCCGCTAACTACTAAAGAGTGCATACGTTTTTTCAGAAGCCTACATGGCGCAGCTTGTCCAAAACCATCAAGTGCTTTATCGACGACAGCTTTAATACAATTACTAAACGTTTACTTCTGAAACAATCTATGCCAAGTATTTACTGTTTTCTTCAATGGCCGCCGCAAAGAAGACGTAAAGATTTACACTACACTTTTTTTCTCCCTGCATTACCAACGAACATAAGCTGCTCAAAATGGTGTCAATACTCGGAAGGCTAGGATGTTTCTTTGTGAAACTACTGCATGTTAGAGTCACATAAGGAAGGAAATGGAAGGGTTGTAGACCTATGTTGGGGAAAAAAACACTACTAATTGTGCTATTAGTAGCCCCAGTAATGCATACAGTTTACCTCTAGGCTGGTTCAAGGAGTTAATGGTATGGAGAGACTCTTTTTTTTTTTGCACTCTGGGGAGAATATGTAGAATCATTAGAGACTCCAAAAGACAACTAATCACTGTTTTTTAATTATTGTTGACTGAAGCCAGAGTTTACTGTGAAATGAATTTTGTATTAGCCCTATAGGAAAAGGGTGGTCAACCCTGAATAGAAAGTAGCACTCTCTAGTAATAATAATAATATAATAATGTTTATTATGACAATGTCATATAAGTACATTTTGCTGGATGAACCGATGTTTACAATTGATATGGCTAAAGCCTGCCCCCACGTGTTAAGATGAGGCCTCTGCTTCACCCACCAAGGTTTGGGGCTAGAATGCGTTGAAAAGTGGCTTCCATGCTGTCACCACTGGAACCTGCCCTGCCCTGGATGTGGCCAAAGGCACTGGTATTCACCTTATGGCTGTCTGCTTCCAGTTGTCTGCTTGCTAGACGTTCAGCTAAATACAGTTACCTGCCCTCAGTGTTCATACTTGAAAGGGTAATGGTGCCTACACGTAATTTAGTGTTCGAGTTTGTGTTTTGTTTTTGTTTTTGTTTTTTTTGTTTTTTTTGTTTTTTGTTTTTACTGTCTTGTAATTGGTCCAGTTGTTTTGTTTTGTTTTTTTGCTTGTTTTTTGTTTTTGGTTGTTGTTTTTTGTTGTTTTTTTTGTTGTTTTTTTGTTTTTGTTTTTTGTTTGTTTGTTGTTGTTTTATTTGGTTTTTTGGGGTTGTTTTTTTTTTTACCATAATGGAGTAAAATTATAAGTTGCACTAATCAATGCAAATTTGGAAATCATATCTTCCTTTTGTAGCAATATAGGATCACTTTGAACACAATACGATTTTTTTTGTTGTTGTTGTTATGGTTGTTGTTGTGTGTAATTATTGCTGATAGGAGGTATAGTTATTAGCTATGGTTCACATGTGATGGTTTCCATCTTACTCGTCTGTTTATATGTGAACAACGGATCTTAAAAACTTGTGGCATTTAGGCTTAAAATATCAAACCGAATAATCGAGGCAGTAGCATAAGCCAGAATTTTGCAGTTGAAAAACAACAACAGAATTAACATTGTGGGTGTGTAGCTATAACTTGACACAATGGGTGTTGCCTCTTATGGTGCTGTCATCATGTGATTATCTCCCCCCCCCCCCCCCCCCCCCCCCCCCCCCCCCCCCTCCCTTTCTTTTCTTTTCTTTTTTTTTTCTCTTTCTTTTCTTTTTTATTTTTTTTTTATTTTTCTCTTTCT
>WLWI01003732.1_pt1 | contig 13050 bp, 2 predicted proteins | sample 6701501 | NCBI WGS metagenome assembly WLWI01 (sample SAMN12718690, study PRJNA515312) | sponge metagenome | isolation source: marine sponge | host: Mycale hentscheli | place: New Zealand: South Island, Marlborough, Capsize Point | collected 2014-11-01
ACAATTTATTGTCATGGTGTCAATCTTGAAAACTTTCTTTAAATACTTCTAAATGTGCATACATGAACGTCTCCCTATCATCATCTACTAACAACAATTACACCATCGGTAATGATACAATTAAAACTGACTCAACAGAAAGATTTAGGTATTTTAATCTCTGATATATAGTTTATCTTGGTCTGTCCACATCAAAGAAATATGCAGCAAAGCTTATCGGTCTCTGTATTAAATTAGGCGAACAATTCCTTGCACATCACCCACATTAAGAAGTCCCTCTATATCACTTGTAAGATCTCAGCTGACCTACTGTTCCCCAGCTATGGTTTCCCAACTATTATCTTATAGGAAAGAGTTCAACGGCGTGCAACTAAATACATTTTAAATTTCTTACAAATTAAGACTTATTCATCTCAATATTTTACCACTAATGTACTACCTACAATTACTAGACCTATTATTTTTTGTTAAATGTCTTAAGAATCCATCTGATTCGTTTAATGTATTTAATCACGTCACTTTTCATTCTGGGTCCTCCACAAGATCTTCATCTAATCCAAAAAACTCCGAAATAAGGTCAAACTCTCTACAAAGGCCAAAGGGTTCGTCCCCATGCATGGCTGTTGTTCGGAGGTTCGACTGTATATTACAAATTGTTTTTCTCTAACTACTTTCAGTGCCTTTCCTCGTTGCAATGTTTGTAGCCCTTAAAGTGTACAAACATAGAAAGTTTCATCATAATGCTTTCCATTCTTTGTACTCCTCTCATTGTTTGAACTTTGACCCTCTTCACGTACACAACTTCCATATTGAGGATATGTTTGTGCTTCTATACATGCATATTATATTATGTAATAAATTGCGCGTATATTATATATATAATACTTATAGCACGAGTCAGAGTACAATATATTTTACGAGCACGCAAAATATTTTCACGAGCCAAAGGCGAGTGAAAATGTGGCGTGAGAGTAAAATATCATTCCCATATTGTACGACGAGTGTGATAAGTGATTTATTGCTTCTTTGAAAATTTTCTCAACCGGTTACAATACAATTTTCATTGATTTTACTCGCTACGCGCGTGCTACTTGGACCGTTCAATAACAAGCGTACAATATGGGAGAATACAGAACGCTCGCGTGATGCGGAAATATTCAAGAAAAAAGATCAAAGCTGCAATAAAATAATATACAATATCTATATAGATTAATTATATATAGCTATTGAATGTTTTCCTTGGGTATTTCCGTATCACATTGAATGCTAACTAATGCACCAATACGTAGATCAGCACACCTGAATTAAAAAATATGGCAGAGTTAGCTAGCTACCTCTGAAAGTGTACTGTTGTTTCGGAAAAAATATCCAATGTAGCTATTTGTACAATATAAACAATAATGGAACTACATTTCACTTTTATGCTGCATTTTCACTCGCCTTGGCTCATATATCATTTGTAGCTAGTGAAGACATAATGTGGAAAATTGTTGCTGATGAACAAGTTTTATAAAATGATTTTTGCAGCTAGCTAATATTCAGTCACTATAGCTAGCTACTTTAGAAGGATAGCTCGTTTGCAGATAGCTAGTTTTACTTTATATCAGCTGAGTAAGGTGATGAACAAACAAATGTAGTCTGGCAACCGCTGGACAATCTTAGTTACATAGTTACACATTACGCACATAGTTACATTGGCAGCAGCAATGAAAATCTTGGTATATCAGATGTCACAAAAATTCTCTTTTTTCTGGTCTAGGAAGAAATAGAAAGCAGAAGACAAGGAAACTTGTCCTGTAAGATTCTAGTGATCAGATGTCACCAAAATTTCTTCAATTGCTCTTTTTTCTGGTCAAGGAAGAAATAGAAAGCAGAAGACGAGGAACCTCGTCCTGTAGATTCAAGTGATAAAGTATTTTCTCATGATAAAGGATATTATCATTGGGCCCTTTTTACCTGGAGTAATGGGGAGCATACGAGAGGGTTGACGATGCATGAGTGTTAAGGTGTTGGAGGTATTTTTTTATTTATCTTTTCTCCATAGCTCCAGCAGGAACAAGTATATATAGCTACTCTAGGAAGTATTCAATCACAACACAAACATTGCGAACTATTATATTATCTAAAATTAAATAATTGTTCATGTGATAAGACAAGTCTCAATGAGAATTTCAATATTTTACCCTTCCAACATGCATAGCTAGCTACTTTATTGCACATAATAATTCAATATCGTGGAATTCCAAATAGTCTGTCTACTGCAGTTAATCCTTAAGCCAAAAGCAATACTAGCTACATATTGTTCGACATGTAGAATTTGTTAGAATGTTCTGAAGTGAAGAGGCCATGTCTTGTGCTAAGCTCTTACTTGCTTGCACATACACAACATACACATTACATTTGGCTGTTAGGGTTGATAAAATTGCTTTGGAATAATTTTTATAATAGTAGGTTGTAACCAAAAAAATTGTGAATGTTATCCCCTCATCTCAGGACACAGCTCTAATCACTTACCTCACACCACACTGACCATTGTAATCATGCTCACTAACCTCTCGTCTTAATTATCAGTCTTGCCAGTTGTCGCCTTGCTAACCTTAGAATGTAATAGCTACTGGTTATGAAAGAGTAAAAAAAAAAAAAAAAAAAAACCCAACAAGGATGATATATTATGTACAGTGGGTTGTAGCTAATATAATTATAAAATTCTTAGCATTAACTAACTAGATAAATTCAAAATTATGCACATAAAAACCAATTACCTCTACTCACACTTTATATGTTGAACATAATAAAATTTAATGGCACAAGTTATTAATAAATGTTCTATATGAATTCATTACAACATACTATATTATAAGTACAGAAATAACAAGAAGTGAGTGTTTTAAAAAATAAAGCTTGATGCATGCTAACAACTACATAAAAGAAAGTAAATTAAGTGGTGATAGCTACTGTGTATATGTAATGAATAAGTTCATGTAAACAAAAATGCATACTACATGTAGTTATAATTTAATGCATAGTGCAAACATCGAGTTTCTATATGTCTCATAGTTCTGCTAAATCATTACCACTAAAAATACTGTAATCATCGAGTATGTCACGAAGTTCTCGATACGATAACTTTTTTATTTCTTTCTTTTCATGAGTCAAAATATCACGGATCATGCATTCGTTTGAAAATACATCTTGAGTTGTAGGAGTGTTGGTTGAAAGTTTTTTGATATGATCTGGTTTCATCAGCATGTAGGGATCGGTTTCAAGATAGAGCGGTTCGTCTTCCATTGCTTCAGGACTTGTCTCAGGGCGACGAGTACTGGGATCAGAAGACAATGATTCTTTTATTTCTTCCAGTGGAATACGACGAGTTTCATCTTTCACTGAATTATAATCCTGTGGTGGTGGGTGGAGACAGTATTCATCCATAGGTGGAATGTCTTTCCTTTTCTTGATCAATTCAATACTGATATTCCTTATTGTATGAACAACTGTGGATGAATGCTGAGCCGTGAGATGGCGAGTACTTCCACGACTCAACACAAGCACTTCCTTGTCCTGCCTTACTTCCACTAACACATCGACAGAATCTTTGGAACACCAAGAGATTCCATTCTTCCACACGGATATATTATCATGATTTTTACCTGTGGTAGAGTTAAGGGCTAGTTGAAGCAATAAAGTGTGAAGGAAATCCAAACCCAATCTCTTTTTAGTATCCATTATTAATCCAAAGAAATACTGCCTACCTTTCTTAATATTATATGTTTGATCACTTTTCTTGGCTTTGATGAAAGCTGGAAAAAAATAAAGTTTGGTGTCATAGCTAGACTTTTCACTGGCACTTAAATTACTATTTTCAAGCCAATCAGACAGATTATTTATTTGAATGCAGTATTCCATAGTTATCAAATATTCCAAAAATACATCTGGAAACTCAATGTTTTTCTCCTTTAGAATGTCTTGGAGTAATGGCCATGGCACTACACCAATTTTTGAAGTCAATGGAAGATGTTTTGATTTTTCATGAAGGATTTCAGAATTAAATATTGAATTTGCATTACTTAGAAACTCTTCTTGTTGTTTCTTACTAATAATCCACCAATTTTCACATGGCTTATTAGGAGGCCTCAGAAGCAAAATAATATTGTGAATACTTATTTCCTCGAGCTGCTTTGCCAACATTTTAGGATTTACAGAAATAATCCACCTGTTTCCTTGCATAACTATTTGACCTGCATCATTTAAATCGAATTTTCGAGTCTTTTTAATATATTCAACAACATCTTTTAGTTGGCATGGAGAATAGGAAAAATCTGATGCTAAAATATGGTTCAATTCAGCAGCACCAAAAGAAAGAGGATAATTTACTACCGAGATGCACTGCTCTTCTAAAGTTTTCATTAAAACTTTAACTGATGCCATATCCTGAATTCTGTTATTTGATGTCAGGCAATTCATGAAAATAGGGTCACGCATTGGTTTCAATGGATATTTGTCAGCCTCTTCAAATAATTGTCTTAATTGTGTTATGTATACTGCCTTAGCCTCCTCATTTTCAAGTGAATCAGCATGACTGCAAATCAACATAACTCGAGCAGGATGAGATAATTTATGAACCAGTGATTGAACAAAACATAGCCATTTAGTGACTTGAGAGTGATTATTCTCTATAGATACTTTCCCATTTATTACAATCACAAAAAGAAAAAACTTTCCCAGTGGGACATCTTGAGAAATAGTCAGCATATCTTTGAGAACCTTGGCATTCATAGTTTCATAATCTATTTGACCAGCAAAGTCAAAAAACTGGTAACGATTTCCTTCAAAAACAATTTCAACAGGAGTAATTCCAATGGAACGTTCGTTACCACTCATAATCACTGTTTCTTTGTTGAAAAATCTTAAAGTATTTATTAAAGTGGTCTTTCCCACTTCAGCATCTCCAATTATGGGAATATATATTATTGGTGCAGTTTCTTTTGATTCAATATTTAATGATGATTGCCAATTATGCTTAGCTCCTTTTGAAACTAAGTAGGGTGCAGCAGCACTATAATTGGGCTTTGCACGACTCTGAATCTGAAAAATACTTCCACTTTTCCCTATTTGGTCAATAAATGGAAATGTAGAGTCGCTCTCTAATACACGATACAGTATCCACTCATTACAAAATGGGTTATTTTGTCGGTTATCATGTTTATTTTGATTGACAAAGTGCAGAGGTGATTCTTTATAATTGTTTAGCTCTTTTAAAAGTTGATTGTGATGATCAAAGACTTTGTCCACAATGTTTTCAAAAATTTTGCAATGATGATAAGAACACATGGCCAAGTAGTGGAATATCGAATTTCCCAGGGAGTCAAACAGTTCAATGTTAGGACTGGGAGTAATAATTAACTGAGTAATCCATTGTAGTAGATAATAATATCTAGCTGCACCACAAGCCATATTTTTTGTACAACCTGTCTTAAAAACATTATGTATAAGGAAAAGCAGTATTGGGACATTGACAGGTTCATCTATAAATCCGTCTATCCATTTCAACTTAAAAGTGGTAAAGGACTTTGAATACTTTTCAACCACAGTTTTTGCAAATTTCAACATAAATTCTGTGTAACTCCCATGAGTTTCTTGAATCATGAAATAAAGGGGAGTTAGATTATCATTGTTGTACCATGAAAATTCATCATATGTGAACTCATTCAGAAAGTATTCAATCATCTCTTCCCTATTCTTTTTTATTGCAATGTGAAGAGCTGTGTCCCCTGTACATGAATTTCTTGATTTATAGTCAATTAATTTTCTTGAAATCAGAGACTTAGCAAAATCAACACATTCATAAATGTTTTCAACAGTTGCATGCAAAACATTATTTCCTTTCTCGTTCACATAGTTGTCAAGTCTAACTTGTTCAACATTATCAATAATATACTTTAATATTTTATGATCATCATAATAATGATAAGCAATTGCTATATGAAGAGGAGTGTCCCCTTTATTGTTTCGAATAGATATTGAACATTTCTGAAGGCAAGCCTGTACAAAGTCAAAGAGTTTCATTTCACAGCACATGTGTAACACAGTGTTTCCTTCTTTGTCTTTTATATCACAATCAATACCAGGCACAGATAACAATTTTCTGAATACTTTTAAATTTTTGTTTTGGCATGCTCGTTGAAGAGGTGTAAATCCTGTATCAGGATTTATGGCATTAACATCATCGGCTAAAGTGTCTGGAATTAAATTTCTTTTTAAATAATCAAGCATGATGCAGTTTTGAGGATTTTCATCATCAGCATATTCAGGCTGATCAAAACCATTACAATAACATGCAATTTCAAGCAGCGATTGGCGGGCTTTGTGCTCCTCATAGCTATTTTTCAATAAAAGTTTCAATATCTCCACATTATGTAGCCTTGTGGCAATGAATAACACAGTTTCATGATGCTTATTTTGGACTGAAATGTCACATCTAGTTTCGGTGTTCAATAAAATTTTCACTAGGTTAGCATCTCCAGTACGACATGCATTAAACAAGGGAGTTTCTTCACTGTCATCTTTGTCATTAATAGAGTTAAATTTAGGGTGACTTACAATTTTCTTGGCATATTCAATGCGCTCTATTTCTGATGCTGCAATATGCAAAGGTGTCTCACCCTCCTTTGTTTTTACATTTATGACAGCATCAGTATCCCACTCTCCCATTAAATAGTCAAATATATTTTTTCTGTTGTGAACAATCGAAAGATGAAGAGGAGAATATCCATTTTTAGTGGCCACCAATATGGAACATCCTTTACCAATAAAAAACTTAGTAAGTTCCAGTGAGCCATACTCACAAGCTAAATGAAGGCATGAGTAACCAACAGAATTGACGATGGCATTAACTTCTTCCACCTTGACATTTTCTGATAATATAATATTGTAAATTTCTTCAACAAGTTCACAACTACATGACACACATGCAGCATGCAGAAGACTATCTCCATTATTATTCCTAATCAAGCTAAGGGGATGATCTGAATAGGGCAAAAGGTAACGGAAGAGTTGACGGTCACCGTGACGGGCTGCAATAAATAATGCTGGCTCTTTTAAGGGAGATTTACTCTCAGATGGAATCCTATCAATCTTTATCAGGCTATAAATGTTTAATATACGTTCCTCAGAAGTAAAAGTGCACAACTTTTCTTGTTGACTTAGGTATGATACCAATAAAGAATTTTTCTGCTTACCAGCTATGATGATAAGTGATGGGATGAGGCTGGATAGTCTATAACGAAAGAAATTGAAGTATTCCTCAAAAAAGAATTTGACAACATGAATGTGATTATTCATGCAAGCTACATGAATCGGAGAATATCCAGCAGAATTATTAGGTAGTTCATAAATTGTTTCATGTTGACAATGTATCTGGATAAATGAGCAAACATTGTCTAAATACTCGTTACATTTTTTAGGCAATTTATACACATTGGTTCTTAGACGTAAAAGATCCACAATGACCATCCTTACTAAAGGAACAACACCAGATTTGCAAGCGAGATGGAGCCATGTGTCATTCTGAAAATTTGTGATTGGACACGAAAATGAAAATAAATTTCTACAGAAGTAGTTCATAATCTTTAACTGTCCATTTTCACATGCAGTGTGGCAAGGACTGTTGCCAAACTTATCCCAAACATTTAAAGAAAACTGGTATATCTCAATCAATGCATGAACAATATCCAAATGGCCATTTCGACAAGCTATATGTAAAAATGTTTCTCCGTCACCATTTCGGTATGTCCTATAACAGTATTGTGGATTTCTACATAGTTCCAATAGAGAAGCTCTACATCCAATTTTCTGCACTTTATTTTCCAAATCAGTTATTCCATCTACAGTAAGGAATTTATAACACAAAAAAAATGCTGACAAATAGCCATAAAATCAAAGCATCATACATCATTTATTAGCACTCCATAGACACAACTAATACCCTAATAGTAACCCAAGAACGCAGAATTATGTCGTCACTGTCTCCTAGCGTGGTGGAGCTAGACCAGGTGACGGCCACCCATGTTAATTTCTTTAATTTTGCATTATAAGATATTGTGATTTTGAATATCTGTATGTGTTTAGAACAACTTTGTGAAGCTGTGGGACTATCCCAATAGTGGACATACCCCCAATACCGGACCTGCTCTGTGTATCAACTGAATGTTTATTATTGGCAGCACCTGAATAGCAGTCACCACTAATTTCTGGACAATGGACAGAGAGCTAGCTAAAACAAACTCAAAATCCATAGTAAATGCTTCCCGAATAGCGGACATTAAGCCACACCTCCTAATTACAACTACAGCAAAGTGGTTGGTTGATTCTTTGAATTGCTGTTATTACTCTCTTAAGTGAGTTCCTAGTTTCTTCTGTCAGCCTGCTGGCAGTCACACTCCGCCAGACCGCTACAGGCGACCATAGTTTATAAGGTGTGACTAGAACTTGTGAATATTAGCTAGCCAACATGGCAGTGCATAGTCTAGTATTGCGAGACCCTATACCTACTGCTTCGCGGGGAAAAGGTCTGGTCAAACACAATTGGGGCACCTGTTCTGCTGACACAGCATATAATCCACAACCACTATACAATTCAAGCCTGAACAGGTCGCTCTATGCATTTGACTAGGCCCAATCCCTGAGAAGAGGTAGGTAAAGGGTCCCGCTATGCCAGACTAGGCACTTCAGGCTTAGATAAAAACACACTACTGTATTAGATAAGTGGCCATTTGACGTAGATTGTTGTGACAGTGTCATTTTTTGGAGCTCAGCTTATTAATTTTTTTATTTGTATATTTCATTGTGGTTGGATCCAAAATGCTTCATACCTAAATTTCTTAACTGGTAGCCTATATGTGACCAGTTTTGGAGAAATTGGCCTAAACGCGGCATCTAAGGTTTTCTAATTTTTTTTTCCTTCTACATACCAGTAGGTTGTACTGGGCCTTGGGATGCCGTCCTCCAAATTTGGGAGCTGTAGCACAAGCCATCTTTGCCCTACAACATTTTTGTACTTTTGTTCAATTTAATATTGCTGATATAAAAAAAACCGCCGTGTAAAGGAGTTGCTAAGGTCAGGGGGCATGTCTTGTATTCCATATACTACTACCGCGTGTCTCCATAACACTACGAACTAAAGCGGTTGCACGCGGATTGAAAGAAGTCAAATAGGTTTAATGTAGGCCTCTTGGAGAAACTATGATGCCGAGAATTGCATGAGTACTTGGATTATGTAGAAAAGTAAGTGAATTAGTTAGCTACAGTTTTCCCCACTGTTAGTGAAAAGCCCCCCACCAGAAGATTTCTTAGCAATGCTCTGTACACGAGTCTAACTGGTTAGTTTTGTAGCATGAATTCTAGAGCTCACCAGAGTTTACAACTGTGCCATAAGCTAGAGCTAACCAATGTCAATTTCTGCCATTGTTATCGAGGGGATGTAACCTCCTCACACAGGTCAGTCGGGGCTTCAACTGCTCCAGAGAAGCAAAATGTCACTTCGGCAGTTGTGCTCGAAGGACCAGAAGAATTAACCAAATGCGAAAACGTAAGTCCAAAAGTCTGCAGCACACGTGCACTACCCTGACAGTATGCCTATACTTCGCAACTTAGTGCGGATTGCAGTAGGCTGTTTGCAGTGGTGGCGAGGATAGTTGTGCACCCTCAACTTCAAAATAGACAGAGTTCATCTTGGTTACTATCTTATCAATTACACAAGAATACACTTCATATAATATAAGGTGATAGCACGCTGATCAATTCAGTGGTTTTAAAGTATGAATATGATTAAGTGGGAATGACCGTTCGGTAAGGTTGTTTCAATACAATGCAATCAATGAAATATAATAAGTTCTACTTGAGTGTTCTATATGCCTGTTCTGGGCTTCTTGAGTCCTTAACAGCCTTATCGACCTGTAAGGCTTTACTCATGGATATTGAAAAAAATTGTTTGTCATGTTTAGGCTGATTTTTCCAAACCGGTCACATATGGAACAATTATCAGGTATTAGTAATTCAACAATTCTTTTTTTTTTTTTTTAATGAATCTGAGAACTGCTTACGACCTGGCCTCAATAAAGTACTCATTTATCTTGAACCCAAAACAACCCAATAAGGACACTCTTATCCTATATTTGTTTGAAAAATTTACTGTAGGTACAATTACGTGCAGTTAAGCTGAAAGCTTCATTTCATGGAAAGAAAATATCTAATCAGTACTCAAGATCTTCTCAAACAAGTTATGCAAGTGTCTCGCATACTCTTACAATGAGTGCATCATTGCATCATTATTGCAAGTTGACTACACTTAGGAAAAGCATGATTTACTTTTATTGAGTGTCAATGTAAATTGTAGATTACTTAGTCAAGAAAACTAGCAATTAACTAGCAAATTTTGATCGTAAAAATCTATGTATACTATAGTGTATAGGGTACAGATTGACCATACAAGTTATGTTAGCAATCATATTATCTCTCCCAATTTCTTTATCAGCCTTGAGCTATATTCATTAGAGACACCGCCTTCCCGCGTGTTCGGGCCCATTCAGACATTATGTCGATCATTACCAAACAGTGATATTCACGTCACTTACCATACCCAACGCATTATATCACGAGTCATTAATCATATAATGAGATCACCTGTGAGTGGATCTAGGACATTCGAGAATGAGAGAGAATAAAAAGTAGCTTGTCTTTCCATGGCTAGCTCGGGGTCTTTTAAGTTGTTTTGACATTTGAAATTTGGCACAAGACGTAGAGTAAGAGTCACTAAGACTAATTCTGCAAAAAACAAATATAGGAGAAATAAAGAATTTTTCCAATGACTTACTTCTGGAGCCTATATGTCAATTTCAATTTTTGCGCCGTAAGGTCCCTTTTCCCAGACCCGCTCACATCTATGTATTGGGTCTGTGCGAAGTTGTATGATACAGCAAATGAAATGATGCTGTACCAAACCGTTTATTAAGCTAATGAATTATTCATGAGTGCACTCACCGTCGTTACTGACACACAAGCGTATAATTATATAGACTAGCAAGTACCCCACCACACACAGTGGCACTTGACATATTGCAAAGTAAGAATGCAGTATCATAAGTTATTTTTATTCATTGTATATTATTCTCTACAGTTGGTTAAGGGTTGCATCAGTGTCACTTTCCTGCTCTATTTTTTCCTGAATTATCTCATTTCTGTATCTACCACATTTCTTTTTTCATCTCTTCCTCTTTGAGTCAAGGAGTCCTTTCTCCTCCTTTGTCTATCTCTTCTGCTTCTGAATCTTTCTGTCCTTCTATCATGATTGTGGACTTAAGCTTTGTGAAACTTTTAACTTCTGCTTTTCTACTTTCACCTTCCTTTTTTAAATTTACGCCGCCTTTACTCGATGATTCAATTCCACCCGCTTTTTAGTACAATATTAATTGTTCCCTTTTTGCCTTCTCTTTTGCACTTTAGCCTTTCTTTCTGAAACCTACGCCGCCTATTCTCATCTGTTCCACCCGCTTTTAGTTACAATTGCAGTAATCACTTTCTATACTGATCGTGACTATACTTCACCCATTCTCCTGTTTCTCGGCCAATCTTGTCTTCTTCCATTTATCGCGGTACCTGGTTAGGTTGCAAATGAATTCGCCTACCAGCAGTCTAGCATAGCCAAACCCTTCAACTGCGTTCTTGCTTTACTTGGTAATTTAGCGCTAATTCACGAAAGCTGTTCTCCTGTTTCTGTTCCCGCCTACTGTCCATTTTTTGTGCTGGCTTTGGTTGCTAACCAGTTCACCTTGCAATCTAGGTTTACCCAGTAATTCAGCGCAAGTTCACGAGTATCATGCGTCTGCACGTTCTAGCTCAATCGCTCATGAATTATTCATGAATACGTATGTCGTCATTGGTCACTAGTATTATCATATAGATTATTATTATATTTTTATTATAATTGTTGACTGTATAACTATATAAAGCACTTCAGCCAAGGTATTGGCATTTTACGATATTGAGTCTGTGGTTTCTTTAATTTTGGGGTCTGTGTTCAGATTAGCTACTTCTTGTAATACATGATGGAGCAAGTGCAAACATTTAGTCAGTACTATATGGTTTCACCAGTGGACTTGATGACTGTTAACTATTTTTTCAATGCATGAAAATATGAGGTAAAGGATTATATAAGTATAGTGTTGTTACCATTTTTAGAAACAATTTTCAAAAGTAATTTGGAGCAATCATGACCTAATTTCTGAAAGCAAAAAATAAATAAATGAGAAATTCACCTTCAGTTTCAGTGTGAGATTAGCTTTAAAAATAGCTGATTTTTAGCTTTCAATGGAGTTGAAAGCTGAAATGGCACCCTAAAATTGGCTATCAGTGAGTAAGCAAGCTGAAAGTTGAAACTGGCTAAAACAACACAAATTATGGCAGACAAACAAGACCAAATTCTGATTTCACCTTTAAAAATAGGGATTTGGAACAGCTGATTTCTGCAATTCAGAGGAAAGTAAATCAGAAATCAGGTTTTCATTTTTCTGAATGCCAATTGGCCAGAGAGCACTCGCCCTTTAACTTTCAACAGAGCTCAAAGCTGAAAAAATCGTCTATCAGCTGAGTACCTAAAAAGCTGAAAGCTAAAACAACGCAAATCCGTTTTTGGGTTTCGGCAGTCAACTAGATCAAATTCTGATTTCACCCTTAAAATTCGGGATTTGGAAAGGCTGGTCCTGAAATTCGTAGGAAATAAATCAGAAATCAGGTTTTCATATTTCTGAAAGCAGATTAGCCAGACAGAGCACTCACCCGGTGAATCGAGTCAATGAAATAATCTCTCATTCCCCGGTATTTAAGTTTGAAATATAATAAGTCCCAAAGACCAGTCAAGTATTTACAGACATAGTACTATGGGGTGAATAATGCCGCGAGGTGAAAAAATGAAAGAGGCTCGCACATTGAAATTGCATGACATCTGATATTGGTGTGTGCGTATGAATTAAAGTTTTAGTTACTTAGGTAGTATTTAGG
>WLWI01003733.1_pt1 | contig 13048 bp, 9 predicted proteins | sample 6701501 | NCBI WGS metagenome assembly WLWI01 (sample SAMN12718690, study PRJNA515312) | sponge metagenome | isolation source: marine sponge | host: Mycale hentscheli | place: New Zealand: South Island, Marlborough, Capsize Point | collected 2014-11-01
CTTTAAATAACATTTATGCTGAAAGTTATATCAAATCTTTTCGAAAGTGCACACAAGATATAATCACTAAATAACATGTAAAAATGCATCCATATTTGATATTTTATGCTTATACACAACATTGTGTATGTATTGGTATGTCACAGGATAGAACTTTACGACCTAGTTGAGCATTATTTTTTCCCATCTCTATCAGAATATTAGAGATTAATTCCAAATGATAATATTTACTACAACATTAGATACAAGATGGGCATGGATTTATAGTTTGTGTACTGAGTTGTGATATGGTTCATATGGCATCAACTCCAGAAGTATGCATGCCCGGCCTCCAATAATAAATTTTGGGGGAATTCTGAATAGATGTTTGCAAAAATCGCTTGACAAATGGAATGGGAATGGATGAATAAAAACGCAAGTCATGTGTCATGTGAACTTGTTTTGTCACTTACCTATATCCCCATGTAAGTAAATTCAGTGAAGTAAAGGTAGGGATGAAATTTCATATTTTCATCATAATGATGCTAATTAATACTTTACATTCAATTTGGGATTAGTTCTTCTCTACTAGTCCAATCCTGACTGAACAAGCTTAAAGGGTAACTGTTCATTGTAGTGTACCAATACTGTGGCGGATGCTTAACTCTTCTTGAATTTTATATGAGCCTGCATGGACTGCTGAAATTAATTTAACAAACAAACCTCTTCCGCGTTCCTCTCAAGTTAAGGGTGGTTATGTACATATGAGACTAATGTAATAATTTTCAAGGTAATATGGGCAAGGTGGTTTAGCTGTACTGTATAGTTAACTAACACCACAAATCCCTGAAGTGGAACAAGTAAGAATGACATCTGGAGAGATTTCTAACTACTTTTACAAAAGTGAAGCCGATCAGGACTGAAGTAGATAGTGTGGTGTTTTATGCCTACTTAATCTTTATTAAGTAAACATTTTCACTATAAAGATAAACTCTATTGTTTTCAAGTTTCTAAAGCTTTTATTAACTATTCTACAATAATGTGTTCTAATTCATTTGTTTGTTAACCAATTACTATAATTATACTAAGTTATATCTATGTCATAAAGGATAGAGGAAATGCATAAGCAATTGCATCCTCTTTCTACATTTTATTACATTACCATATCAGTGTTTGTTTGTTTCCAGCACATTTCCACTAAATTATTATAATGGAATGTAATAGATGAAAAATGTAGTGATATTTCTAATTGAAAATGTGAAACCTAGTTCAATTATTCTTTTTCAGGTACTACACTTTTTCCAATGGAATATAATTATTAATGTCTGTCCTATATACAAGCAGCTGTGGTGCTATGCAGTCTTTCGTAAATGCTATTTAATCTACATATTATTTGATTATACGAGAGTTCAACATTCATTCACCTTTCTGACTTTAGATAGTACTTTATTAATTTATGACTCTATTGAACTCCATCTTATAGTGGTCCTAGTTTACCACCTAGTTTCTACTGACCACTTTAGAATGCATCCAGCCAAAGCCAGAAGTTAGTCCTCTATCATTTTTGGTTCCTGTGAGTTTGTCCCCCTGCCTACGCCTCTGATGATTATAGTGTAGTTCTGTTTCATAAAACGTCAGCCAAAAAAAAGGGATTGCCCTATCCAGCTTTTTTTGACCACTATTTCATGCTACATAATAGTATGTGGGTTCTGTAGTGATAACTACTCGTATAAATGGTGTTTATCTATACAACAAAGCGGACTTAAAATTATACATTGTCAGTTAATTGAGGCTACTTAAAGTACAGTAGCTAGTTTGAATTGTGTACCCATGTGTTTTGAGGCTGCAAAACTCGTTTACTAATTCTGCAGACCAGAGTTTGTAAACTGTTTCTGTTGTCACTTATTTCTGTCCTTTTGTTTTTAATTTCCATCATTCTTTTTAGCCTTTCATTTATTTATTTTTCTATATTATTATTCCTATCTCCTCTCACCATTCTTTTTCCACATCTTTTCTATATAATTATTTTTCTTTCTTACTGTATAAGGTTTATAACTTGACTAGATTTAATAGCCATTTTATTTTTTTATTTGTCAATATCTTTTTCTGTGCCAAAAAATTCACATCTGTCGTTAATGATAATTCAGCGATTTTTTTTAATTTTTCAATAGGCTTCTCTCTTAGTGTGTTATGCTAATTAGAATGTGCTGACCTACTCTGATTGCAGACATAATAATATATAAAAATAAGTACACCAGTTTTATATGACCACTATTGCTTGGCTGCTGGTATGCAAGTTCAGTGCTCACCTGCGATATCGTTAATCATCATAATTTGGTGGTAATTTCATATCAGTTAGATTAAGGGGCACTAAATGAACATAAATTCTCAGGTGGAAAATAACTTGTGGCATATTATGTCTATATCAGATTTGCTGGCCCTTTTATAATGAAAATTTCATATATTCACCAGATAGAACTTTCAATAGTTTTAATTATTTAGCTGCAGTCTGCTGCTTACAAGATACGTTTTGTACTGTATTGATTGAGTGTATGAAATAATATTCCCTCAAATAGCGAATATCTGGAGCTATATTCATTTTTGTTAGCTAACGCTTAAATAGTTCTATATGTATTTGTAGCGAATGGATTGTGTCACCCATTGTACAAATGAGTGAAAATTATACTATGGAAAACAATTCTATTCCAATATCTTGGAGTCATCCTTCTCCAGATCAAGTTGAACGCTTAGAAATCATGGTAGATGGAAGACCTCATGGATCTGTGATTCAGAGCAGTGTAAATCAAATTGAGAGTGAGCTCTCTGAATGTAGAATGTACACCATCTATGTAGTGGCTATTGACATTTGCAACAATAATAGTTCATTGAACTTAAAAAACATTTAATACCAACCTCCACTGATAGTGCTATTACACCAGCGTCCAGTGATAGTACTAATAACTCTCGTAAGAAACTGGGTATGTGATAAGTGTGCTTATAAAGGCATAGTATTTGTATGACTTCTGATTGCTATCATCATCATCAGCAGCAGCAATTAGAAGTTATGTAAATTGTAGTGTATGAAGTTAGGGTTGTAGTATGTAGGAACACACTGGATGCAGCTGCTATATAGAAATACACGTAGTAGCACAATTGGGCTTGGGGAAGCTATTTTGCTAAATAATCTGTAAACCTAAAAAAAAATATAAAAAAGGCTGGTGTGTGTGCTAGTGTACTGCAAGTAATTTAACCACATCCTGCTGCTTACCAGAATTCCAAGATGAAAAGCAGGCTTACACACATAATGCTTATCCTAAGAATCACTAGGAATGGAAGTAAGCAATTCAATTCTGGAGTACTTTATTTAGGGCCGTAAATTTTGTACACATATAGAGCCCATCACACCTGACAATCCTATAGAACGATTTTTGTTCTGAAGCATTTTAACTATTTGTGACCAAAAGAAAAGTGAATAAAATATAAGTGAGAGCATACTTAAAGTTTTTGCTCTATAGAATTGTAAATTATTCATTTTTGTACCACTCCTACCAAAAAAAATAAAAAAATTAGCTGTTGTACTGCAACAGTTCTTGGGATTCAGGTCCTCCAAGTCAGATCTTGAACAAACTGCAGAATCTTCTGTAACTGTTAATGCTAGTTCTTTCACTCTTTGCCTGTCAAGTATTCATCATAGGTTGCTTGCATGAAATTACAATGCCACATCCTCAATAAACTGGTCTAACTCTACCATAGCAACCAAAGTGTATGGGCGTGTATTGCCACCCTTTAAAGGAAATACGTCTTAGAGAACACCCCATGTTGAACTCTACCTAACATTTTCTTTAAGTAGTGGTGTGCTTAACAACAATTAATGAGATAAGCAAACCTTACATGTAGCTGATGAACAATGAGAGGGATTCCAAACATTCATGTTTAATTTCAATTAACAAAATTATTAATCATGTAATGAAGTAATTTAATCATCAAGTTACTCCCATAGAATGTTATGCATTGTTGGGTGGTCTGCTATGAAGTGTTGCAAATAATTTTAAGTGTATAAATATTTCCAACGCTAAAATCTTAGAGTCTTTACCCATTGATCATCAAAATCATTATGGTATCACACGTGTGATGACATGTGACGTAATTATACGAATGTCAATAATTATTATCATCAGTGTGTACTAATATTATTCTTTAAGTTTGAGTGAAACTGTATCGACGTCTCCTGAATCTGCTGAATCACCTATGGCTGGTGCTCCAACTTCAGGATACATTGCAGGAATTGTTGTGCTGATTTTAATTTTGGATATTGTTGTTCTTTCATTGATTATAATAATTGTGTTCATTTATTGTGCAACAAAAAAAGGTAATAATATTTATTAACTGAGAGGAGTAATTCCCAGCGTATATAAATATTTGTTCATTTATCTGACATACTGCCGGGAGTGAATTTGTGTTGATAAATTTCTGAATATCTGTACAAGACGAAAGTGTTGGGACAACAGTGCAGTTTAAAAATAATGATGTTTGTGGCACCAAATTGTTGTGGTTTTAGTATATTGTGCTTCCATTGCTATTGTATTCATATTGAGGTCAAATTGATATTGAGGTCAATCCTTGTGTGTATAAATGCATTACTATTATACTGTATTCGGTCCAAGTTAAGCTACACAGGTGTTATTTGTGCTAACCTTTGACGTTAGAAATTGTATCTGATGCTGTTTACCACGAATTTCCCTAATCAATTAATATAAATGTTCTCATGGAAATGTTGTAATACGTAGTATCATATGAGGTTTCAGGTAAGCCAAGACACAATATTGGATCTCTCGAAAGTAGAGTAGTTCACCAGAATAGTTAGAGAGAGAGAATACAATTTTAAACTTCTAAAACATTGACCGCTAAGCATGTGTGTTCATTGACATTGAAGTAGTTGAATTAGCACAGCCAAAAAGTACCTACTATTACGAAAGATTAATACCCTACTCCCTAAGATTCATAATCTCCCCTTGTTCCCTTATTGAGACTCCCTGACTTGCATTGGAATGTTGAAGAAATACCTGTCTTGATTTTGTTTCTGAATAATGTTGACAAAAATTACTCCATTGTTGTCAAATTCAATGATTTGTCTAAACTATTACTTTTAATTTTAATTGTTTGCATAATATGTACTATTATACAGAGCCAAAGAGAGAAGCACCAATATGACCAAATGTGTGACTACTCCGCAGCATCCTAGTATACCTACCTATGAGGAAGTGAAAGTTGACTATCACAGTGAAGCCACAGAAATGACAGCTAATTCAGCTTATGGACTTCAACATTATACCACATTATTAATATTATTTTTTTATAATGTTCTTAAGTACTAGAATAGTGTATTTAATTCCGTGCAATACATTGATTTACCTACAATTCATTAAACAATTTATCATTACATAATATAGCTACAATAATGCTATTAATTCTAAAGTACTATTGTTGGATAATTTGCATTGCTGCCACTTTTTATTCTGGCTCTTGTCAACTAGTTATTGAATCAGCAAAACCAAGGAAAAATGTCTTATGTTTGATTGATTTGTAGTAGCTAGCCCAGAGCAGTATCCTTCATTCATTTCCTTTAAGGCAGATCACCACATGTCTACAAACTTTCTGTGATAGAGGTTAGGGAGCTTGAAACCACATCTGCAAGCTAGTGGATTTTCACCAGTAGAGATTCCACAGCCAGCAATTCTATCTACATTTTTGGGTGTCTATTAGAGTACACATAACCAGATGTAATAAACGTCACCCCATATATGCTTTATAGATACATACTAATACTGTTACCCATACGGTGTAAATGAAACTTACACTTAATAAATGATGACTAGACCCTTTCCTTCACCGAGGAGTCCGTATAGTATCTGGCTCGTGAGACTGTAGGACTATAAACTTAATGCACATTCCATAATTGAAAGAACAAAAATATTAGCTTCCGCCGAGCTCTTCGTTTAAATAATACATTCTACTTGCAGGTTTTATGCTGGAAATGTCTCACTGCAGTCAAGTCAAGTCATAGTCAAGAAAATTGTCAGTTTGTGAGTCTAAATTGACATCTAATATCAGTTTAAATGAGTAATTTGACATGGATCAGGAAAAATAATTAATTAAATTACAATGGTTGCACCTTATCATTTTCATTTTTTGTGACAATTTGGACCACACTCAGGCAAGTAAAATTGGATTGTAAGTAAATTATTATTATTACTGAATGCAAATTATTTTGCTAACTGAAGCATCTAAATGATTTATTATTGTAATGAGACTAATATTATCATAATATTTTGCATATTATAAAAAATTAAATTTAGATTTCTGCATTTAATTTAGATTTCTGCATGCAGAACATAATATAACATAATATAATCGCAAACCAGAACCATTTGTATGCATTTATATAGTTAGTTATGTTTTGTTTTATCAGACAATTTAACTCAATTATTTCTTAATCAAGATTGAGCTCATTTTGTCCCAGAGAAATTTAGTAGATGTCGGCTATGTCTGGAGGTTATCACTGATGTGGGGGTTTAGAACTGAATTTTCATTCTCAAGTACTAGACTTTGTAATATCTCAAATGAATTTTCGTTTCTTATAGTGATATGTACAACAAAAAATATCATCCTTCAGTCTCATTTTCATACTAATTGTATCATACATTTAAAAATGCATATTATTGCAGATGTGGATTATTGGAGGGGGAAAATAGTACACTTTGAAGGTTAGTTTTCATTATAAGTTTCCTGGTAGGGCTAAATATCCTATAGTGCAGGGCATTTAGCCCTTTCCACTACTAGAAAGGTGGTGAAAGCATGAATGTCCACATTCTTGAGTATTCTGATCATTTGCTTGTATAACAGTTTGGTTGTTTATTCATGTGACTACCAACTAAGAGACCACAAATTATACATTATCCTAAACAGATGCTGGAAATGGAAGTACAAATTTTCCATGTTATTAACATGAGCTAAAGCAAGGGTACCTCTTTAGCTACTGCTTAATTAAACTTTTGTTTACAAGATATCCAGAGTTAAAATTTAAATGGAAGCTTGTCATGATGATTTTGGGACTTATACTAGTTGTTCTTTTTTTTTTGGATTGTCAATGATATGACTATTATGAATAACATACTGACACTCACAGTGATCAGTTTAAGGTTTGAGCATTCAAAACTAGATATCACAAATGACAAACAATCAATCTAATTTTAATTTAAATGTCAATTGAAACCACAACACACATATAAACCCATTCGGTCCCAAATTAAATTTACATATTTCGGGTCAAAATGACCTCATATGCAACACATATTTCTTTCTTAAGTGTGTTCAACTCCTTTAAGCCACACTATCTATAATGCTGAGTGTGCAGTGATTGAATGCAACCCACTTGTATATGAGCATGCCCAACATAAGCATTTTTAGGTGGTCATTTCGAACTATGAGGGAGCACAAGGGCTTTAGTAATAGGTGTACTTAAAACTAGATAAGCTAGAAATAACAAAAAAAAAACACAGCTAATACTTATCTCATTTGAGTAAACTTATTTTAATGCACTCAATTGAGTTACCAATTTGATTTATAATTCCGTTATTAATGCAGTGGATGGAACAGGTTTTTTAAATTGCATTGAATGAAAAAGGTTATAGGTAACTGTTATTGTAAAATTATAAAATTAAGGATATAGGACTATAAACTGAATGCACATTCCATAATTGAAAGGAAAAAAATATTAGCTTCCGCCGAGCTCTTCGTTTAAATAATACATTCTGCTTGCGGGGTTTTATGCTGGAAATGTCTCACTGCGTGCAGTAATTTCTGTTCGAGTGCATTATAGCCTACAACGAGGGAAAGTTTTACTCATACTTAAGAGCAACGCCGAGGATGTGGACGGTCTCGAGCAAATACTTATTGATGTGGATTGCATTGCTTAGAACACCAGTGGGGGCTCAATTTAGTGAGTGTTTAATTCATAGATATCGGTACTGTAGCATTTGACTTCAAGCTTACTCTAACAGCGCGGATATTCAAATTGTCAAAGGAAAGGGGTTGTAGATAGCCCACATATTTATAGTAACCGTTGTTTTGGAATTTGGGGTAGATGTTATGTTTTTTCCTACTAAGTAGGACACTTTATTTAGGATTCAGTCATGTAGCACTTTAAACTGTATGGCTAGGAAAATATAACAAAGCAAGATGATGATCTACTTCTTGACTGGTGAGAATCCCTTCAGCTAAAGGTTGATTAATTACAATCTTCATTAAAAAATGTGATTAAAACTCAGGAGTTAGCACTCAAACCCTCACATATTATTTTAATCAGTTAAGCAACCCATACTAATTCAATTACTGAAGGGAAGTGGTAGTAGGGGTTAGAAATTTTTAGGTGTGTTAGATTAAAGTACTATAGTGTATCAGCAAGCAAAAGTTGAGGTAGGTACATTATTCAAAGAAATTTCAATTACTTCATTTTGCACTATAAATGCACACATAACATTAATATGTCCTTAATCTGATGTATCATTGAGATGCAAATGCATTGTTGTCAATGATAACAAAATTGAACATGATATTATCCTCCATTTTTTGGCCCATGGCGAACAAAGCATCTTTTTGTAAGAGAAAATCTATTAGTTTGCATCTTTCTAAAGCTTTTATTAACTATTTTACAATTAATGTGTTCTAAATCCTTTGTTTGTTAACCTAATTGCTATAATTATACTAAGTTATAACTATGTCATAAAGGATAGAGGAAATGCATAAACAATTGCATCCTCTTTCTACATTTTATCGCATTACCATATAAGTGTTTGCTTGTTTCCAGCACATTTCCACTAAATTATTATAATGGAATGAAATAGATAAAATTTGTAGTGATTTAACTAATGGAAAATGTGAAACCTAGTTCAATTATTCCTTTTCAGGTACTACACTTCTTCCAGTGGAATATATTATTAATGTCTGTCCTGGGCAAGTGCATACTCTAACTTGTAATGAATCTTATACTGGACATTTATATTGGGAATGGACTAGTTCTAATGGAATGATGTCAAGGGTATATTTAATTGCTGAAAATTTAAACATACCAATGCCTCTTGTTCAAAGCCACAGTGAAGAAGTAAACACTACTTTATTGAGTCTGATCAATCATTTTGTCAGTTCAACATTGCAATTTAAAGTTGTAGGTTAGTAGAGATGGGCATGAACAAGTGCTACCATTTGTATTTATTCAGCTCAATTCATGGGCGTGACTAACTGAAGTATTAACTAACCATGAACACATTTTTTGCATAACTCAAATAACACCATGTATTATTAATATTTGTGATTTTTTTGTATAGTGTTTATTACATGAAGTATGTTTTTTTATTAGATGGTTGAAAATACATTTAGAAGTGTGCAGCATATATAACAGTTTATTGAGGTGCATTATTTTCTGATGGTTATTTTGTAGGTTTAAAAAAAAACGTCCATTATCAGAAATGTTTGTACTATTAATACATGAATAGTAGTTTACTGGTTTAAATCCTAGACATTCATAAAAGTAATAAAGTTGTATACTTAGACCTACAATAAAATTATTATGTAGACAACACTGGATATGTAATTACACATATTTTGAAAAACAGCGAATTAATGATATCATGGATATATAATATATATATATATTTTTTTTTTTTTGGTATCTATCTCATTACATATTTTGCTTATAATCATGATTTTATATAATACACTCTAAAACTGCTGTTTACTTCAAAATATAAGCAATTGTTTTTTTATGCTTGCATTTATTTATGTTAACACTGAATTCTTTACTATATAAATTCTGCATGACTATGCAATTGCATGTAATGAACTAAGGAGTACCAGAGAAGCCTACCATACTCATTACCTTATGATAAATTAAAGTAAATGTTTATTGTAAAATTAAGCTTACTAACATTGAACAATAATGTAGATCAATATGCTTTAGTTTAATATTTTTTGTTGTTTATTCCTTATTGACAGATTGCTCTACTCCAGTGAATTTCAGCCTTGTCATTAATGCTACTGAGAATGATATTAGTAATATTCACATTAGTTGGAGTAATCAATTAAAAATTAATTTTACTTATTATGTTAATATTTCCACAAACTTTGAGAATGATATAAATACAATATCAACAGATAACTTGTATATTGATTTCACATCAAGAGTTGGAGTTTCATATAATATATATATTAGTACCTACTGCTGTAACAATTTAACCGAAATTGGAGATTTTCAATTTACTATATTATTAAGGAACAATTCAATAAAAGTCATAGGGGATATTTTATACAATATAAATTCTATCAATCAAGATAACATCAGTGAAGACGGATCTTTTATAACAACTATAAGTACTGGTATGAATGCTAATTGATTCAAGTAGTTAATTTTATGCTTGTATTACTCTGAAAAAAACATTTTCTCATTTGTTTCAGATACCAAGAAGAGCTTCAATAACGTAGTGACGTTAAATTCTTCCTGTGATGATTGTTCTTGTGAAAACTTTAGTAGTTTTCAGACTATAATTTTGCCTATAGGATCTGTAGTAATTTTTATATCTATTTTACTAAATATTGGACTTGTTATTAAAATAGTAAGAATCAGGAGAAAGACTAGTTGGTAAGTATGTAATATTTATGCCAATTAAACTGATTGGAAGACAATATTTTGAGGCAAGACTTATTCTTGTGTGTAACAATATTAATACTGATATTTAGAACATTCATGTGCATTAATATCAACTACTCATAATAGTGCTTTTATACTTGAAAATTATCATACTTGTAATTCAGCTCATCCAATAAAAATGATGACAAAATTGAAGCAAGAGGTCAGATAAATCAGAGTATTCCATTATATGAACAAGTTGACTCAGAAAAAGAAGTGACATCTGTAGCACCTAATGCAGCATATGGAATTCAGCAGAGAATGAAAAACTCAAATTGAATAAAATAATTATTAGTATCTAAACACTCAATTGAAACATTTTTATGCACATTTCTGTACAAATTTGTTTAAACAATAATTATACATGCAGAAAAGTTAAAAAAATATTCTATTTCCTGTATATGTCGCTAATACATTATTTGATTTTTGCAAAACTACAGTCATGAAAATTAAAATAAAAGCTAGGGAAGTTTTTAATAGGAATTATTTTCAGTGCTTGAAAGCATTTATAAATGCATCATAAGCCATGTGAATTCAGCTTAAAAATGTGAGGTAAATTTTTTATGTATTTGTTACTTTTTTTGCACCTTTCTTGCCAATTAACTTTAAAATATAATTACCTTCATTATATTCATGTTTAAAATACTTTTCTTTTAAGTTATTCTCAAAAATGAATTTGATATAGAAAGAGAATAATAATCGCAATTTGTACAGGTAAAACTATCATATAGATTTCATAATTATGACATTAAAAGCTTTGAAGGCTTTACAGTATGATTTCATTAGTCAATGAGGTTGTATCATTATTATTTTCGTGCTTTGATGGTTACTAAGCACAGATGTAAGTAGGTTGTTTAGCTGCTTTTAACACTAACCACATAACCACTAAATCTGATAAGAAGCCTGATAAGAAGCCTGCCACACAAGGTTAACCATGAGCACTGGACTGCGACCTTTTACCATTTGAATGGCTTGTGTTACCATTTTGACGATCTTTACCAATGCTAATATCTTGTTCCTAGTCGTACGTGAATATTTCATAATAGTTGACATAATGTATCTTTTACTTCTCTATATAAAATTGTAAATATTGGTTTTAGTTTGTAATGAATGGTATATTCAAGTAGATGTATTGTATTAAAGCTATCTAATCATATTATCGATGTAAACAGTCATGGATTATACAACATTGAATATGAAATTTAGGATTCTTACCATATCACAATAATATAACTGAAATATATTTTTGTGGTTATAAATATCACACCCATGAGTAAAAAAAATAAAATAGTTACAGGGATTCAGATGTACTTTTGATGGTCTGACTGAGAGATGAAGTTGATCTTGTAATTTAGTTACACATGCACTGGTAGTTTATAAAGTTCAAAGTTGTTTGTTCTGATAATACAAAATCCCAAACATTACTAGGCTGACAGGGCAATATAGATGCCTGCCTCTTTTCTGACATCAGTGGTTTACACTGCCAGCTAATAATGTCAGAAAACACGCCAGTACAATTCAACCAAGTGTACAAGACATTGTCCTGAAAATAGCCAAGAAAATTGTCAGTTTCTGATCCATGTCAAAGTTAGTCATCTAAATTAACATCTAATATATCAGTTTAGATGAGGAATTTGACATGGATCAGGCAAAATAATAAAAAATTAAATTACAATAAAATGGTTGTACCTTATCATTTTTATTGGGACAATATTTGGACAATCACTCAGGAATGTAAAATTGGATTGTAAGGAAATTAGTATTACTGAATGCAAAGAATTTTGCTAACTGAAATATCTTAATGATTTATTATTGCAGTAAAGATTATTATATTGACTAATATTATAATTATTTACATATTATGAAAAATTAAATTTAGATTTCTTAATGCAGAACACAATATAATACATTATTAGGACTGTTTCTATGCATTATATAAGTTAGCTATTTTTTTGTTCCCTCAGAAAATTTGCTCAGTTATTCTTGACTCCAGTTTATTCTGAAGCTACAGCATTAAGCAAACCTTACTTTATACTTAAGCTCCAAAGTATGAGAAAATTCCTTCTAAAACGCTTGTTTTCAAGACACAAAAAGTTGATTCACAGGTTACTATGGCATTGAAGACCCTTTTCCAGACTTAATTTCAAAACTTCGCCATTTTATGGGGGGATACGGAGTGCCGCTTGTTGGTTGTCAAGAGCGAGCCGTTGGTAGTCAGAATGCCGTAGTATTAATGCTATGGAAGCTACTACTTCTCGAGGGAAGTTGAGATAAGTACGCAATTCCATATTTGTTAGCTAAATATGCAAAATTAACTCTGGCCTTTCT
>WLWI01003734.1_pt1 | contig 13046 bp, 7 predicted proteins | sample 6701501 | NCBI WGS metagenome assembly WLWI01 (sample SAMN12718690, study PRJNA515312) | sponge metagenome | isolation source: marine sponge | host: Mycale hentscheli | place: New Zealand: South Island, Marlborough, Capsize Point | collected 2014-11-01
TACCTAGGGGGACGTAATAACCCAACGTAATAACTATGAACACAGGTGATATGGAAAAATATTGCCCTAAGCCACATCCTGTTTACTTTAATGCATTTTCTATGTGGCAACAGTTATCAGGCTCTGTCATTTACTCATCAATATAATTTATATCAATGTTAATAGCTCACCAAATTCAATTATCCAGTATAACAGCAGTAGCACCGCTCATAAACTATTCCAGGGGAACTATCAGATAACTGGATGAGGTCCCACTCAGCGCGCAATTAGAATACACAAATCCTGTTGTTTTTATAAGAACACAGAACGAGAGCCAGGCAACTGTTAAATGGCTGGATTCTTAAACAGCAAGTGAGCACAGTCTTAATTTGGTAGCCTACTACCACACCCTTACTACGGAAAGGATTGTTCAGTTATACAGTGTGCAATTTGGGTTCGTGTGACCTCACCTTTTTTCCTTCTTACGCATTCAGTACTAAAAGGTGCCACCAAGCGAGTTGACGACTTATAAACAATTGATTTAGTCTATCCACTGGTCACATATTACTTATCATTTTAGGCTAATAAGAGAAAAATTTGTTAAATTTTATGAATTTCAAATTTAAATATTGAAGAATACTCCCTCAGAATTTATACTGCATATAGCTACATAAATAGTATTAAAAATATACGGAATTCTTAGAAAAGAGCATAACTACAACATAAAAGAATGGTATCTACACTTCAATGTGCTGCTTTATTATCTATTTAGTGAACCATTACTGATTTAGTATTTTTTTGTAGCAGTACATTATTCTTAAACAGTGCCTCATTGTGCTGTCAATTGTTGGAATCTCTCATACTAACTCTCATATTTCAAGGAGTAACTACTTAGCTGACGTCTTGTACAACATCATATGGAGTCTATAATAAGCTGCAGCACTTCCATTTCAATATTTGATCCTTGTGTTCACAACATGAGAATGGCATGATTTATTATTCTAATATATTATTGTCTTTTGTCAAGTCTTTCAGTCACATACAATTGCAATAGTTTGCTACATTGCATGATAATCATATAAACATTTTCTAACTGCTTGGTGATCTCTATAACTGGTCTATTCATCTCTTACAGATTTTAGCAACATTTTTCAGTGTCTAATTGTTTTACAATCCTTCATGACACTCTGCTCAAATTTATAAGAAATACATCATGTGTTATTTTTTTGACTCTTGAACAAAGAATTGCTCGCAGTCATGTATTGTGACAGCCTCTGCATTTGACTACAAACATTACATATTCTTATGATCATAAAGTATACATTTGGGAAAGGATTTTTGTTCAAATTCGTACATGACTCTGGAATGCCTGCTATGTATGCTAATATGATACAATCATGAAATCTCTTATGCTGAGTACTACTTTTCACTTATATGGATGTGTGGTTTATCTTAATATGATACATTCATCAAATGTCTACTATGCCAGATTAATACATATCACATATGGACAAGGAAGAGAAAGCAATCAGTATAAGAGAGTAATTCTAACAGTAATTAGTGTGAGAGACAGAAATACGAATACTAGTGAGTGAATGAAAGCGTGAACTAGTTCAAATGTAAATTAGTATTTATGATCATAAGTTAGTTCTCTCTCTAAACTTTATGATTTGGACTTTTCTCTCTCTATTATTCTTTTGGTATCAACTCTCATTTTTGAAGGTTACTACCTCTACTAGTTCTTTTTGTGCTCACCGACTGCCTTTGATGTTGTTCTTGTAATTTACTATTAATAATATTTATTCGTAAATTGTATACACTTGGACTAATTCTGAAGGCGAGTCAAACGGCTGGAATTTACAACCCAGTCAAAGGTAGCTTTAGTCAGTTTATTTAGCCATCGGTTGGGTCAAGTCGGTGGTCTAATTCATTGGTGTTTTCATGCAGTGGCTTCAACAGACACTCTGCTTAATTTTATAAGAAATACATCATGTGTTTTTTTTTGTCTCTTAAACAAAGAATCCTCTTTTATATACCTGTGGTTTTCAACAATCGGCTAATAAAATTGCCATATTGTGATGGAAGACCCAAGGTAAGCATCTGGACATAAACACTTTTTATACACTGTTGATAATATTCCAAGAGTACTTCTATTCCATCTGCTAATGAACAAGTGAAAGTGTGATGTATTACATCTGTTGTATAACTAAGAATATTTTGAAGCATATAATAAGTGTATAGCTGCATTTTTTTTAATTTTTTAATCTATTATTTTAGCTTAATAGTCTTCCTCCCAGTTTCTTTTGTTGGTAACAAAATCTTATTAATGGTTAGGCTCTAAAATGTGCGATATTTTCTTTATAGTTGCTTGCGTTTTCAAGCCTCAAAAAGTTGTGGCATGTGGTTACTATGACATTGAAAAGTGTTCCCAATACGCAATTAAAACACTTGGCCATGCTTCAGCAGTTTTGTGTTTTTGTGTCAGGAGCTGCTTGTAATTTAGATAGTCAGAGTTATTTTAAATAATGTATTTGAATAACTTGTACACAATGGCTTGCCAGTATTTAAGGCAGTACCAGTGACCACTGATAACACTTAATAAATTTTATTATTTCTTCTACTAGTTTATAAGTTATAATTAATATGCTCAAGAAAATGCTATTTGTTTGAAACTTATCTTGTGCATATTCTTTCTTTTGCGTGATAATCATCGCCGTAATTTTACCTTCAATTTAGTTCTATAGAATTTTTTTAGTTTCCGTTAAATGGAAAGAGGAAGTTTGGGCTTATTGGATGTGACGCAATGGTCAGGTCTATCCAATGATCTTCCGGAAATGATACGAGCTTCGGCTCTAGAATTCTGAACAGACATGGCTGCAATAACTGCTGGGGTAGGAGGACCACTTTACGCTGATGTGGATAATAGTCCAAACTCCATTCCAATGATACATAATGAAGCCTACGAGAGAACTACAGTTGGGACATCAAGAAGTGGAAAGCTTGTAGTTAACAGTGAGCAGCCTAAGGAGCTTCCTGACTCTAATAAGAAGACTCCATGGATTACAGCTGTAGTGTGTGCATTTCTAGTACTACTGGTTATATTTTCATCAGCCATGACTTCATGGGCTGTACAAACTGCTGTAAGGAGTCAGACAGATAGTGCAGGTAATATAAAATGTATGGCTATTTCACAATATTATAATCAAGTAAGTACTGATACCTACAATTAGAAGAAGTAATAGGTAGCAGGTGTATTGTGGCCTTAGGCTAGCTATAGTGTTGTTTTTAATATTAATCATGGCTTCAGTTCTTTTTGTAGTTGTATTTTGCCTTTTTTTCACATTTCACTATGGATCAGACGTCACTAATTTCAATTTAACTAGGAGACAAGAAAATAGCTAATCATAAGATATGAGGTAATACCACCATAGGCAAGAAACAGAATGCATTAAGAATTTGTGGATTGTCATAACTAGCTAATTCAAATAAAGAAATCTGTGCCATGTTAGTGATTTCTTCAACTTCAACCTTCAATGTAACTGGTAATCAACCCCACACATAGAGTGATTAGTCTACAAAGTATGGATAGAGTAGGACTTATCCAAATAAATTTAACACAGTATAACCAGAAACTCATTATGTAGTTTATTTTGTTTTGTTTCTTTATTTAAATTAACATTATATCATAACACCAATTGTTATCACAGCCTGTACTACAGTAAATTATAACAATAAATGTTTTCTAGCCTTCTATTACAGGCTAACTTTAATAAAATTTTGGAATGAATATTATGATCTTTTAAGGATGTCTCTTGTTTTGTGTGTAGAAACTCAGCGTTTGGCTAAGGTAAGTGTATCTGCAGTACTTCTTTTTTATTAACATGTATATGCTACTTTAATGTTGATGATACCAGTTGTGATAGTAAATATCACATAAATGCAATGAAGATGTGTCCAATAGATGCAATTCAGTCATGCATGTAGGCACCATAAGTGGTGTGTAAGGGATACAAGTCAGATGCAATTGAATATATACAATAAACATGTCTGTAATTGTCGAGGGAGTAAAGCTTTCCAGAGGGTCAACACAAAGTATATTAAGAAATACTGCTTTGTATATAATTTGTGAGAATGTGTACCAGTTTTTTTAATATTGATCATATGTATTTGTTGTTTTTCTTTTGTTTGTTGTTTTTGTTGTTGTTGTTGTTGTTGTTTGTTGTTTTTTGGAGATCTTCCCCATCGACAGAATTTTTGTTCATTGATCTTATACCAATATCATTCAGCAAAATTTAATTGTTTACCACCTCAAATGTCTCACAAGTCTGAATTTTGATGACACAGCTTAGTCTTGCAAATTTACCATTCTTGAATTAGTGGCAGCAGTAAGTTAAGACAGTTTATCCTAGTGACATACCCTACACAACCCTCAGCATATAGTACTATTAATAATGGTATAAACTGTTGTTATGTAATTCACACAAGTTCTCTGATACCAGAATACAAGAGAGTTATCATGAGAGAAAGCTTACTAAAACTTAAGAAAAACCTAATTTATCTTATTATCAAGTTCTGACCCTTCAGGTAAGGAAGTTTCAATCTATGATTTATCTTGTTTAAAATGTGTAGAATTTATATTTATTTGTACAATAGCAATATGTGATTATTTGCTATCTGATGACAGACACTGACCTGAAAATTTGTTAAATAAATCATTAAAGACTGATGGTGGAAAAAAAGTGCAAACAATTATTTCAGTAGAATGTCAGTTATCTGAACTTCATTATCTAAAGACTATAGTACCAAACACCCAATATCTAATAGTAGCACACCATAACATGAACAACTGCTTGACCAGGCCACTTCATTAGTGTGTTTATAAGTAGTGTTCAGTTTGTGAAACATTTCAGTTAAACACCTCACTGTCCCAACTTGTTAAAATAGCTGACTTTCTACGGTAAATGTAATTTAAGATAAATTAATGTAAATGTAACCAACTTGCTTCAGCTATAAGTATTTGCATCCAATCGTTGATTTGTTCATTTCTTATTTATTTGTAGGATTTGAACAATAGATTGTCATCTCTGCAAGCTCAGTTCGAACGTTTAAATGTAAGTTACATTAAAGTCTGGGCAATGATAGGCATTTCATTAAATTTATTTAAGAACCACTTAATTTTAGAGTAAGTATACTCATTATTCTGAAGAGTGGTGAAAAAATGTTCATCCGTGGATGCATCATAAATTAGAATACAAATCAAAATTTACATTCTAAGATATTGCTGCATGCTGCTACCCGCAAAGAAAAAATACAATAAAGTGAAATATAAATGAAAAATAAAAACAAAAATTGGTTCCAATTAAGGCTTATAGTTAGGCATCCATCTTAATTTAAATTTAAGGTCATTATTTTTGATTTTTTTGACACTTTCTAAAATTTTATTTTAACTGAATGTTCTTCAAACCCTATCACTATACTGTCAATGAGACATATAAACAACTCATGTCAATGACTCTATAGCTGTATATTGTGTAGCTAATATATGCTAGCTGTTGTAGCTACGAAAGCTAACAACGTCGATAATCAAGATGTTTGTCAAAGGTAAATCGTTATATTTCGAGGACAAGTATGATACACATGGACACTGATTGTGAGAGTAAAGAATCCCGTGACTAATGAGTGAATGAGGAGTGATGTATTGACAATGACATAATGAATGATATAATGATGCAAGTTCAAAGTTCGGTAGCTAGCTCCACTACACTTTTATGAACCATCTGGCTTCATACAGTCTAGACTATCATGACATGCATTTATGGAAATTATTTATCATTGTTATTCATAAATTTTTCGTTCATTAATTTATTTATATAGTAATAGGAAATTTTTCTCTTTTTAACAGCCAATATTTTTAATTATAAATTAACCCGAAGTCCTCTTCAGGAGTCAACTGAGGTTGAACTCTCCATGGTGATATAATAACACAAAGTAAACAGCAAGGGCACGCTTACTTTTATTATATCCTGGAGGGTGATTTGTACGCAGCATGGACAGCCAGCATCCTGGAAGCTCTAAACTTATGTCTCTATTAAACTTGTTGTTGTCAGGTGTCATCTGGTATGTGTAGAGCTTCCTTGATCTTCAATTCATGATTCTTACTGACTCTGTCTACAACTCTTACCTCTTCCCATTTATTGGGGTGATGCTGCGGCCAAAGCATGTTCAGCAATGGCTGAAACCTTCTCATCACCTCTCTTACAAGCATCCTGATGTTCTTTTACTCTCTGCTCAAGCATTCTAGTAGTTTCACCTAAGTATGACTTAAATGCTGTTTTGATGTCAAAGTCTCTACACACTCTCTGAATGCTCTCACTCAATCCTGCTATGTACGGAATAGTAAGAATCAAACCTTTCTCTTGCTCAGTATCTGTGTGACCATTACAAGGTAACTCTTTAGAGCCTGCACTAATGGTTGCATTGTCATAACCATTACTTTGAAATATTTTGTGTAGTCAAATATACTATACCTATCACCATATTTTAATGTGCCAATAACCAATTAAAATTTTTTGACTTATGCTAACAGATATTAAATAGCTCTGGTTGTAGAAGGGATAATAGTAGGGTTTTTGTTTCTCTGTATTTGTTATGTTTAATTTAAAACTTAACCCGATGTTTCTAAATTTTGCTGACATCCTATTCATCAGGTTAAGTATTAATTAAACATTAATGGCCTTAAAAAAAAGCTGCTTTTTTATTATTATTACAGCCAAGAACAACTGACTCATTGGGATGAATTTAATGTGTGTGTGTGTATGTGTGTGTGTGTGTGTGTGTGTGTGTGTGTGTGTGTGTCAGGAGTCAGTTATTAACCCAGTCATCTCTCCTACCTCTGGTTCTACTCAAGTTGCTCCTACTATGGCAGATGAAATGATCACACCCACTTCCCCTGTCATGAGTGCCACGCCTCCTCCTCCCATGATGGAGGATGTGTCTATAACTCTGTCTAACGTCAGTCTCTTCATGGACTGTTCCACTTCTATAGAGAGAAGATGTACTATAGGGACCAGTGAGGCTCAATGTACCACTGGATTTGGATTTACTTACCAGAGACCTGGGGTACAATATATATTAAATACTGCACTAATCAATTAATGAGGTTAACAAGTTCTTGTATCAGTATATAAGGTAATTTACTTTTGGCATTGAATTGTTTCCTCAGTTTAAGTTGTTGGTAATTTATGTCACAAGTGAAATCTCCTGTAGTATCAAGAGTAGTTAGATAAAAAGGCATAGAATTACTTTTCACAACATACACTAGATAATCTACAGTGAAAATTCTCCACAGCATAATGCCTTGGATCAGTGGAGTATAACATTCTCTGGTAATAATAATAAACTTTTTAAACATTGAGTATTAGAATCCTGCAGATAATATTATCCAAATGCTTCACATTAAGGACATTTTAAATTCTACATGTAATATAGTCTATACTTCATGCCTGAAGGGCAAGGTATGACATTGTGTTTAGTTATCAATGAATCAACACTGTACTATAAATATATATTATTCATTTGGTACAGGAGATTATCACAAGTTCTACCTTAGTATTTACATGATTGCCACAGAGGCAGGAGTGTAAATACGGGCAATCTCTCAAGTGATATTCTGCGATATTAAATGAATAATAAATTTACTTACGTGAGCACAAATCGCAGGCGAGCTTAAAACTACACTATTGTTAATCATTTGATTTTAAATTCTAACACTCAAGCTACAAAAAAAAAGTCCAATATACGATAAAGGGGATCCAATGCCATGGTAACCATAACAAAACAAATCACATTATTTAAATGTTTTCTTTGGGATATTCTTTAGCTAAGTAGTAGTTGTAACGCACAATACTTTCACACAACTGAACATACCACACAAAACTTATCTTCATTGTTAGTCTCTGGACAATGAATTTTCAAGTAATTACTGTTGCGTTGAAACAGCGTACTAACTTACCACTGCCACTAGTTCAAGTAGAAATGGAACTCCCGTAAGTTTTTGAGATTTAACTGCACTGGTAAAAGAATTCAAAGAGGTAAACAATTCAATTTCTATGGAGATATGGGTAATGATCGATAAACTGGAGGATTACGTTTAGTGACATTTGAGAAGGGGTCGAAGACTGAGCTAACACGAAAATATGCGAGGATCAAAGTACAAAATGACATTCGTACATTCACACACATATAGATAAACAAACAAATATCCCCGATTTTAAATTGTGTAACCCCTGAGAGTGTCTCACTCGCTCCGCTCGCTCGCCAATTAAGTAGTGATCATGTGTGAATACCATACTAAAAAGTTTCTTGTGCAATAAACACTTGTATAACCTAAGGGGATGCAATAACCCAACGTGATAACTCTGAACACAGGGGATATGTAAAAATATGGCCTTAGCTGCACCCTATTTACTTTAATGCTTTTTCTATGAGGCAACAGGTATTAGGTGCTGCTCAGTGCATAATATATGATGATCTCGAGGGTCACGTACATAAAAATAACATTGTGAAGATATCTAGCATAGAATCAAGATATTATATATATATATATGACATGCTAAAAAATCTCCAAAGCTATATCTTGAATAGCTGCGAGGACAAACTTAATGTTAACTAAATCAGTAATGGAATGGGCTATATATTTCTAATTTTGGAGTCAAAAAAATGTTGTTTAGCCCAAGAAGATTTTTGAAGTAGAAAGTACAGACATAAGAAGTGAGACTAGCAAGTACTTCATAATGTACATTTAAATTGTAAACAATTCTAAATTCACAATAGCACAAAGCGTAGGTGCAAATTATTTGAGCAGGACACCCATGATTTTGAAGTTCTTTTCCTGGTTCACCCGAAGTACTTACCCACCTTTACTGCACAAACTAAAAACTTGGCGTAACCAAAAACTAAATATGCTATTTGCCAGAAGTCTTGCACATAAACAAATAAAACAAATAGTGTCATTAATATGTAGTTAGCTCATCCAGTCTTGCATTAATTGTATATAGAGTGCTAAATACCTGAGTAAAGATAGATTAGTTTCATGTAGTGTTGCTAATAAGGCAAGAGGTTGATAGTTGTTCTGATTTACTACCACTTAATAATTTCTTGATCCTTTCTTGTTCATTGCAGACAAATGGTCAGTACCATTAAAATTAAATTCATGGGTGTGCTCTAAATAGCGAGGTCAAACCAAAGTACAGGATACATTGTCCCTATTTTTCATTTCAGAAGCTGAGCATAACACACGATGACCTAATACTTATTTTACTATCAATAGAAGTCACATTGGTAATTGAAATTAAAATAAAATCAGAAATTAATATTTTCTGAGCACGTGCTATTTTAGTCTATATAGTAAGTCCCTATGTCTTGTTCGCTCTGCAATACTGCCCAGGTGTGAATCTGGTTAAGTGTGTAGTGATCTGCACATCTTCTAGACTTGATATAATTATGATTAACAACCAAAGTATTGTCATAGTTAACTTGTTAGTGCAAACAAATTTGACTAAAATGATAGAAATCAAATGTGCTAATATTATTAGTGTTTAGTCTTTGTATGGTAACATGTTATATAGGAGTTCATCATGGACATATCCTGTGTGAGGGAGACTCCAGCTAGTTCAGATAACAATCCCCTATCCTGGGTTCTCTCTATAGACAGTACTAACAATGAAGTAGAGTGTCTGTGTTATGTGGTGACATCTGTTACTGGAGCAAGTACAGTACGTCAACCAGAGACATGTGGACTCAGAGTGACTCGATGCAGTACATTCTCTAGTATCACATCCACAGCCACCATTACCAGTTCACCATAAAGTGTTGAAAAATGTCAGGGTGAATGTGAGGGCATGTGTGTGTGTGTGTGTGTGTGTGTGTGTGTGTGTGTGTGTGTGTGATCAGATATTTTTGGAAAATAACTTTCAGAAATCAAGCTTATTTAAAGTATGGCTAAGTGGTATTAAGAAAATGTCACTATTATCCATGGGTATAAATTTGCTCACACTAAACACACATTGAGTGTGAACATTTATCACGACCTTTATTAGTTGTGACTTGCCACGCCTATTCTCAGACCCATTAATTCTGAATGTTGTATACTATTGATATATGTCATCATATCTATTATTTAGGAATGTATGTGGGTGTGTTAAAAGATGCACACACTAATGCCATGATGCCACACCCACTTTCCCCATTATACGAGATGTGTCTCACTCGTCCAACGTTGGACTGTGCCATTTTATTTTCATTAGCTTTACTGTGAGTCTGGCAGAATATCAGCCGTACCTTACAATCAGATAAAATATAAATATAGTAGTTTTTATGGTTAGCAGCTATAGTTGTAGCAAGTTTATATAAAATCGCTTGCTGGGTAATTGTGGTGTGATGATTATTCTGTTGTGTGATAGCTACTCTGGAGACGAATATCCAAGGGATGATTAGGTAATGAATAATGATATCTAGTTTTGAGTTTTATAACCAAACTTGATATAGCTATTAGCTGTAGCGAGACTGGCTACACTGTAGAGTTACTCACTTCACTGATATTTAATTCTTGCATTCGATAAGACCCACATAAAAGCGCACACACCTACAATCTAATCATAATCACGAGCATAACTGACACATAAAGCATAATGATAATGTACTCTGATATTGTTACATTAGCATTCTAATCGAAACTCACATCTTTGTTTCAAAGGTAACTTTTCTTGAGCTCCTGGTTCTGAATGTTTATCTCTCCCTGCAAGTATATATGCTGGATGCCATTAGTTGGGCACATTTAATTCTCAGACCCATTAATTCTGAATTTTGTATAATATTGATATAAATACTAGTGATGTGCTTGAGCACAAATGGCGAGCGAGCCTAAAACTACACTATTGTTAAACGATTAATTTTAACTTCAACAATCAAGCTACTAAGAAAAAGTCAAGTTTAAATTACGTGTATAAGGTAAAGGGGATTCAATGCCATAGTAACCACTCCCTGCAACAGTTAGAATTGAAAAGAAAAAAAAGCTACAAAAACAAGTAGCATTATTATTAAGTTTTGGCACAATACTTTCCCACACAACTGAACATACCTACACAATGCTAGGCTTCGTAGTTACTCTAGTGGACAAAGAATTTTCAAGCAAAGACAGTTTAGTAGGGCTGAGGATTCAGTTTAGTGAAGTTTTGGATAGGGTTGAACAACGAGCTAACACCACAATATGAGAAGGTCAAAGTACAAAATGACATACGTAATAAACAAACAAACATCCCCAATTTTCAATTGTGTTACCCCTGTAAGTGTCTCGCTCGCTACGCTCGCTCGCCGAATCACCATATCTATTATGAAAGAATGTATGTGTGGTGTGTTAAAAGATGCACACATAATGCTATGATGCCACACCCATTATACGAGATGTGTCTGACTTGTCCAATGTTGAATTGTGCCATTTTATATAGGCAGCTTTACTGTGAGTCTGGCAGAATATCAGCCATAACCAGATAAAATAGTTAGTATAATATAGTTCTAGCAAGTTATATAAAATCACTTGCTATGTAATTATTGTGTGACGATTATTATTCTGGAGACCAATATCCAAGAGATGATTAGGTAATGAATAATGATATCTAGTTTAAGTTTTATAACCACATTTGATATAGCTATTAGCTGTAGAGTTACTCACTTCACTGATAATTAATTCTTGCATTTGATAAGACACACACCAAAGCCAACACACCCACAATCTCATCATAATCACGAGGATAACTGACACACAAAGCATAATGATAATTTACTCTGATACATTAGCATTCTATTGGAAACTCACATCTTTGTTTTAAAGGTAACTTTTCTTGAGCTCCGGGTTCTGAATGTTTATCTCTACCTGCAAGTATATATGCTGGATCCCATTAGTTTGGGCACCTAAGTCCTTCACAATGGTGCAGTTTTTCCCACAATAGAGGTAGTATCACTAGGGTTGATTGGTAATCACTTCGGTAGTTTCTAGGCCTGCCAGATTATTCTAATAGACATGAGTTAGCACAGTGTAGTAATTCTAGAATAATAAAATATTTACGAGAATAATAAGGTTGTACAAGTTGCCGATCACCTTGCTGGAGGTGTGGGATCCCTTTACCAATCAACTTAGTTACAAATAAAGTCATATAATTGAGAAAACATAATATGACAATTTTTAGAACAAAATTGATGAGAATTTTGATATAGCAGTTTCATTGTTAGTTTTCACGGTACTAGCTATAGTCTGATGAAAGTGGTTGCATTGCAGCCAATGTGTGTGCATGTGTGGGTGTGCATTTATATGAACAAAGCGTGGCAATAATAATTATGTCAATTAATGATTGTAATAATCTTACACTACACACAATTACTCAATGCAGGAAACAGGTGTATTATACATGTTATAAACCAGTGGATAGCCCCTTCAATTGTACAGTGATGACATGTGTTCTTAATTAACCCATCTGTTCCAAGGGAGAGACAGCAAATTAAAATTAACTGGGTGGGGAGCACTGAACTATACCAAGTCAGCAACTTTCTTTTCTTATACAGTATAGCATAAAGCAGCGAAGAACTGAGGGCGTTCAAGCCCTCCCTGCTCTCCTGTGTCTCTTCCTGTACATATCTGTTACATAATGTTTTTGTAGTTGATTTTTGTGGTCTTCATAAATATATGACTAGTCAGGTATACTGCCACAATAATTATATTGACATTATGAAACTTTATGTCATATCTTTCAGCCCTAGAATGAAGAAAGCATGTGTGGGATGTCCACTTGAGAATCGGAGGATATGCTATAACTGTTTAGGAGTGGATTTAGCACTAACAATAGTGTCAAGTCAAAATATATTATTTAGGTCAGAACTTGTTTCATTCATTATAATAAGAATTAATTGTTGATAACAATTGACCAGTTGGATGTAGGAAGGAAGAGCATAGCATCCTGTTGTCCTGTGAACTTCTTGCTTGTATAAGTACACATTTGTGCATTAAGACTCCCTCT
>WLWI01003735.1_pt1 | contig 13045 bp, 8 predicted proteins | sample 6701501 | NCBI WGS metagenome assembly WLWI01 (sample SAMN12718690, study PRJNA515312) | sponge metagenome | isolation source: marine sponge | host: Mycale hentscheli | place: New Zealand: South Island, Marlborough, Capsize Point | collected 2014-11-01
TTTATCGGTTTATCAGAAGTGTTTCCACTTTCGCATCCACCGAGGATTGGAATGTTACCGTTCACACATAACATTTTAATCAAAAATTGCTTGAGATCTGGTCTGAGATCTTTACTTTTTCCGTATGTAATATTGAGATTTTCACTGTCAGGATCACAACTCTCATAGTCTCCCCAGACACTGACCGAGGTGGTGTCAAAATGTACGTGACTCATATTGAGTGAAAATGTTGTTGCGGCCTGAAAAGCAACTTCACTAAAGACCTTTTGCGCTCCTGCTTTGAAGATTGCATCCATAGCACGGGCAACAGTTGTATCGTTGAATGCACTTTCAGGAAGTTCACGTCCAAATAATAACTCGGTGTCCTGATGTGCAAAAAAAGATGTCAATCGGTAAAGCGGACTACGCGATGAAACCGTATCAAGTATCATTGCCTGAATGATAGTGCCAACGTCTATGTTCATATTGTTAGGCACGACCCGGTTTATTGTTTCGATCAAATTTATTTGCCGACAAAAGTTTGCTATTATCGGCAAGTGATCAGCTCTGGAAATCTGCATTTCCTCAAAAAGTGATTCAATTTTTTCCATTGACTTTCCCCTTTACAAATGATCAATAATGAGGTTAATATCTAATCGCTTTGCCGCAGATCAAAAGTTGCCGGCCCTACTCGACGCACGAGGATATCTTGCTTTGCTTTTTTTGCTAAAACACTGGCTAACAAGTCTCGATCAGTTATACGCCCAAATTGCTGCCTTAACTGGTCCACAATTTCATCGACATGCATTGGCTGCTGTCTCGAGGTAAGTATATCAGCCGTATAACCAATGATGTACCTACGTTTTTTATTAAGTCGGCGAATTGGCTGCATGGTTGTTTCTTCTTTGCCAAGTAGTTGATTTACGCTGTTTAATTGAATGGATAGCAAGGTTTTCGCAGTTTTAAGAATTAATTTTTGTTCCTTATCATTGTCCATTATTCCATCCCCACTTGATGTATGTAAATGTCATATTGTACTTAACTATACATATATAATTTGAAAATAAAAGCGTAATTGGGTTAAATGGTCAAAAAATAAGGGAAGAAGCAGAATAGATAATGGCAATGCCATAAAATCTTAAATAATTGGCGATCCGACAGATTAACTAAAACTCAGGAAATTTGCTTTCCAAGGGAAAATAAAATCAGAAAAATAGCGAAAAAAAGGTGGGGAAAGTAAGTTACATTATCGGTTTCCGATTCGGGATACGGTATGGGGAACAAAACATTGAACGGAGTGTTTACTCCTTTTTTCTCAAAAAAGTGGGGAGAAGGTGGAACTGGACTCGGTATGGTTGTTATGCAACGAATTATCGGGAATCATAATGGCTGCATTGATATAGAAAGCAAATCTGATGCCGGTACAAAAGTAACCGTCCATTTTCCCGTAGAGGTAAGTCTGAATTAATTAATTTTAATGGTGTCTGCATCAATATTTATTTCGCGAGTTCAGCTTCCAGCTTTTCTGCCGAGTCCGCAGCCATGATTTCATCTAAAAATCCTTCGAAGTCACCTTCCATTATTTCAGGCAGATTAAAATTTGAAATCCCATATCGGTGGTCAGTTACCCGGTTTTGCGGGTAATTGTAAGTTCTAATACGCTCACTTCTGTCTCCGGTTCCTACTTGTGTTTTTCGTTCTTGCGCATGCTTTTCCATTTCTTCCTGTTGTTTAATCTCAAGAATTCTTGACCGAAGTATTCTCATTGCAATTTCTTTATTTCGATGCTGGGACTTTTCCTGCTGACTTGCCACACTAATGTTGCTAGGTATATGGGTGACCCGAACTGCGGAATCTGTTGTATTCACGCTTTGTCCCCCGGGACCTTGTGACCGAAATACGTCAATCCTTAAATCTTCAGAATTGATTTGCACATCGACGTCTTTTGCTTCAGGTAATATTGCTACAGTCACCGTTGAAGTGTGAATTCTGCCTGATGCTTCTGTTGTCGGAACTCGCTGCACTCTATGGACGCCGCTTTCAAACTTCATATAACGATAAACATTGGAGCCGATCAGGCTGAATGAGACATCTTTTATCCCACTAAGGGATCGTTCTGCTAAATAAAGTATTTCTGATTTCCAATTATTTTTCTCTGCGAATTTCAGGTATAATCGTAATAAATCACCAGCGAATAAAGCGGCTTCATCACCGCCAGCAGCTGGGCGGATCTCAACAATAGTATTTCGAGAGTCATTTTCATCTGGAGGAATGATTAATGCCAAAATCTTTGCGTTTAATTTAGTAATTCTGATTTCTAAATTTTCAATCTCCGCCTGGATTACTTCTTTGAAGTCATTGTCAGACTCACCCAGTAACATGGACTTATTATCTGCCAGTTCTTTTTCACACTTTGCTGATTCATCCACTTTTTTGATCAGAGATGACTGTCGCTGATATTCTTTCGATAGTTTTTCATAATTCTTTTGGTCTTCAAAAACAGTTGGGTCTGACATCTGTTTTTCGATATCGGAAAAGCTCAGTCTTACTTTCTCAATTAATGGTTCAATATCAATCATTTATATTTTTTATTAATTTTAATGTCTGCGGCAGCACGGATATCGAATGCGTGGGATATACTGTAAGTAGTAGGTTTTTCGATCTCGCTCACAAGGGGGATAACAATTTCACAGAAACCTGTCGAAAACCCGATGGCTGTATTTATATCCGACAATTGTGTTTGGATCCTTCCTTTGGGGTTTCAGGAGAAAAAGAGAGGTGAAATGCCACACTGATTTACCGTATTCAGACTAAGAAATACGAGTGTGAACCTCAGAATCAATGCAAATATTTCCAAATAGATTATAATTCACGTCGGGAATACAGACATTTGAACTATAGAACGGATAATCGATAGTTCATATTAAACTAATCTACCAAGGCTTGGTTGTCTTTTTTAATGACGTCAATGGTTACATCAATTTAGATTGATTTTATATAAATACAAAATTACTTCTATTGTCACGAATAATGTATTTATTTGCTGCATGCGCAGGTGTCATTTGATCATATCCGGTGATTCTGTACCTCAATTACAATGAAGAGTAAGCTGAAAATGAGGCTTTATCCAAAATCATGATACTGACGACGGGAGGTATATATTGAAATTGGTCATTCCGATGGTTCTTCAGCGAGCTGATAACGGCGACGGAAGCGATCGACCCTCCCCTCTGTATCAACGAACTTTTGCTTGCCGGTAAAAAATGGATGACAATTTGCACAGATTGCTACTTTGGCCTCTTTGCGAGTTGAGCCAACCTGATATTCCGCACCGCAAGCACATGAAATCACGGCATCTGCAAAATATTCTGGATGAATATCTTTTTTCATAATCCTATTCCTCAATCCTCTAAATAGTTTAAACGTAAGAGACAATAATGGATCAACGATCACATTAGGGCAAATACAGTATATCTGAATCGTGTTATTTTTCTAATTCTTTTAGTGCATCTTTCCGGCTTAATTTAATTCGACCTCTATCATCAACGTCTTTAACTTTTACCTTGATTTTATCACCAACTTTGCAGATATCTTCAACTTTTGCGACACGGTGATCGGCCAGCTCGGAAATATGTACAAGTCCCTCTTGGCCAGGAAGAATTTCAACGAAGGCGCCAAAGTCTTTGACAGTTTTAACCAATCCCTCATAGATTGCGCCAATCTTTGCTTCAGATGTAATTGATTCAACTTCGGTAATCGCGGCTTGCATTTTGTCTTTATTATTTGCATAAATCTGTACAGCGCCGTCATCGTTGATGTTAATTTCAACGCCATGTTTCTCCGTTATCCCTTTGATGACTTTTCCACCTGGCCCAATGAGCATACCAATCTTTTCAGGATTAATTTTTAATTGCTTAATTTGTGGTGCATAAGGGCTTAATTCTCCTCTGGGTTCAGCAATGCACTTACTCATTTCATCAAGGATTTCGAATCTGGCTTTTTTATTCAGCAGCATTGCCTTGTACATTAAGTCGATTGAAATGCCGGGAATTTTCAGGTCTAACTGAAATCCTGTAATTCCATCAACAGTTCCTGCAACCTTGAAATCCATATCACCGTAGTGATCTTCACTACCTAAGATATCCATTAGCAATATTGTTTTATCGCCTTCTTGAACTAATCCACATGAAATACCGGCAACCGGTTTTATTAATGGTACACCGGCATCCATCATTGATAGAGTCGCTCCACAAATTGATGCCATTGATGTTGAACCGTTGGATCCCATGACCTCTGATATGCATCGAACGGTGTAAGGATAATCTTTTGGCATCATTCTGGCAACGGAACGTTCAGCAAGCGCTCCATGTCCGATTTCTCGTCGACCCGGCCCCATAATTCGCCCGGTTTCTCCAACGCTATAATTAGGAAAATTATAGTGTAATAAAAATTTCTTTTCCGTTTCACCACCCGTAATCGCGTCCTGAAATTGAGATTCTTTGGCCGTGCCAAGGGTTGTTACCACTAAAGCCTGTGTTTCTCCCCGTGCAAATAATCCAGACCCATGAGTCCGCGGTAACAGACCGACTTCCATTTCCAATGGCCGAATTTGCTCTGCAGCACGGCCGTCACTTCGTTTACCTTCATCTAATAACATTCGGCGAACCGATGTTTTGGACTCTTCCGAAAACGCCTGCTTTAGCTGTTTTTTAATCTCATCTGAGTCACCTTCAAATTTTTCGAGTAACTCAGCAGACATTTCATCACAAAGTTGATCAAGTGCAGCATAGCGCTCTTCCTTTTCAGGGATTTGACTTGCAGCGTCAATTTTTCCTGTGCAATATTCTTTGACGGCTGTGCAAATATTTTCGGGTACAGTACTGAGAGTGACTTCTTTCTTTGGTTTTCCCGCAAGTTCTGTTAACTTTATCTGTTCTTGAATCTGTTTTTTGACGATGTCGTTTGCAAAGGAGAGTGCATCTCTAAGATCTTCTTCCGATAATTCATCAGCCGCACCTTCAATCATAATGGTTTTATCTGCAATGCCAGCATATACCAAATCTAAATCACTGCTTCCCATTTCAGAATGAGTCGGGTTTGCAACAAATTCACCATTAACACGGCCGACGCGTAATGCACCAATTGGCCCCTGAAAGGGCATATCGGATAACATTAATGCAACTGATGCTCCAAGCATGCTTAAAACATCGGCTTCATTTTCCCCATCCGCACTAAGCAATAATGATTGGACTTGCACTTCATCAAAATAGCCTTCAGGAAATAAAGGGCGAATCGGGCGGTCAGTCATACGGCAGGTTAAAATTTCTTTTTCCCTGGGTCGGCCTTCTCTCTTGAAAAATCCACCCGGCATCTGCCCGGAAGCGCTAAATTTCTCTCTGTAATCAACTTGGAGAGGGGAAAAATCTATATTTGCTCGTGGTTTAGATGAACACGCAGCGACTAATACAATTGTGTCACCCTGCCTTACAGTCACTGAACCACCGGCCAATAACGCTATTTTGCCAGTTTCTATACATATCGATTTGCTGTTAGATAGTTCGACTGAAACATTATGAGTTGCCATAAAATTACCTTTCGTGATTACAATAAATTCCTGTTTCCTCGTTTGATTTCGGTAGCATTAAGCAGGAATGTTTTTGGGCAGAATGAAATAAATTCGCGGATTTAAGTGTTCATGCGATATAGTACAAATTGGTACTTTCTAACGTAATTCACAGCTAAAAAATGATTTATTACAATTATTGCTACTTCGCCCTACAAAATGATTATAGAGTCTGAGTTTTCTATAACTACTCAATTATAAAATAAGCGGAAGGTAATTGTAAATAGCCGATTTGTCAACTCGTATTCACGTTAATTATTGTCTATAAATTTTGCCTGATTAATTCATGCGATTACGTCGCGCGAGTACTTAATTTGTAGTAAACTATGTGCTCGCAATAAAAAGTTTATGCATAATGCAGGCTCGCCTGATTAATTCATGCGATTCGTCGCGAGAGCGCTTAACTCGCTCATAATAAATTGAGCTAATCGGCTTATTTGAGCAGAGATTAGGGCTCGCAGCAGAATACTGATGAATTATTCAGGCTAGTGGATTCACCTATAGAGAGTTTTAATTTAGTAAAATATATGTCGAATCCATCGAACAATGATAGTTTATAACTTTCATATCAAGGTAGTACACATATCGAGATACTTGTCAACACAATTCTTTTACGGAGAAAATCAAAATGAAATTAGATGAATTAATAAGTAGAGCTAATGGGACTAAAATACGTATGGACAAACTTCGGAGGTATCTTTGACTACGCAGGAAAGTTAAACCGTCAAAAAGAATTAGAAGAAAAAATGAGTTCTCTGACATTTTGGGACGATAAAGAGAATGCGCAAAAGATCGTCAATGAATTGGCCGGGTGTCGGAATATTATCGCACCTTTTGTTAAGCTGGAAGCCCAGATAAATGATTTTATTGCATTGTCTGAGCTGCTTGAAGAAGATCAAGATAGTCAGGAAATGCAAGAGGAGGCGGATCAGTCCTGGAAAGTGGTGGATAGTCAATTGCAGAAATTGGAACTGGTTAGTTTTTTAGGAGGAGAATTTGATAAAAATAATGCAATCATAACCTTGCATCCAGGATCAGGAGGAACCGAATCGTGTGATTGGGCAAGTATGCTCTATAGGATGTATTTACGTTGGGCCGAACAAAAGGGGTTCGATGCACAAATTGTCTATCAGCAGTCAGGTGAAGTTGCCGGTATAAAAAGCGCGACAGTCTATGTAACCGGTGAATTTGCTTATGGTTATCTTAAGGCAGAAAAAGGTGTTCATAGACTTGTTCGCATATCTCCATTTGATAGCAATAAAAGACGGCATACATCATTTGCAGCCGTTGAAATCTCTCCTGAATTGGATGAAGGAATAGAGATTGACATTGACGAAAAAGATCTAAAGGTTGATACCTTTCGGAGTAGCGGCGCCGGAGGCCAGCATGTGAATACAACGGATAGCGCAATACGCATTACCCATATTCCCTCCGGTATTGTTGTTGCATGTCAAGCAGAGCGGTCGCAACATAAAAACCGGGCAACAGCGATGAAGGTTTTACGCTCAAAGTTATATGAAAAACAATTGTCAAATATTGAAAAGCAAAAAGAAAATATTGTCGGACCAAAAGAAGACAATGCATGGGGAAGTCAAATCCGATCTTATGTATTGCATCCGTACCAGATGGTAAAAGATATGAGAACTAATGTGGAAACAAGTGATACAAATGCCGTTCTTGACGGGAAGATTGATCTATTCATTGAGGAATTTTTAAAAACTAATTTTGAAGAGAAAAAGTAAATTGGACTCAATACAAACAATCATCAAAAAAGAACGAAAATATCTACTCAGAAGGACTTATTGCGATGCTGTTTTGTTCTCGGTTATTTTGAGCTTAATACCGATTTTGTGTGTCGCGTTTATTGATTATTTCTTTCCTTTTTATGAGCAGTTGGCGACAATCATTTTATGGGTTGCAATCGTGATCTCAGGATGTCTTACAGGTAAATATTTATATCAAAAATTAAAACAAGTCCCTGATGAAAAAACGATCGCGTTAATGATTGAAGAATCATGCCCGGAGTTCATGGATTCACTTATATGCTCGACTGAACTTTTATCTCGGTCAAACGATCGATTAAGTCAGGTCAGTAAATTGCTTGTGGACAATGTATCTCGAACATTGGATAAAGACGCCATTCATTTGGTTATCAAAGGTAAGGCGACTGGCAGTCTAAAACAGTGCGCATTCGCGATACTTAGTATCGCTCTATGTATACTTGCTTTATCAATGCCGATTTTGGGTAAAGCGTACTTAAGTATAACGGATATGCTCCGTGGTTCATCGTCAGGAATCACTGTTGCGCCGGGGGATGCGGAAGTTGCAATAGGAGACGACGTAAAAATTGAAGCCATTATTAACAGGGGTATGCCAAAGCCAATTATAACAATGATCATTGGCAGTGAGGTTTACCGATACGACATGTACGGAGAAAAAGACAGAAAATTCAGTTTCGAAGTTTTTGGTGTTGGAGAGCCGTTTTCCTATTATGTATCAACCCCCTCTCTTAAAAGCCAGACGTTTCACGTGACGACATACGATAAGCCGGAAATCCTTTCATCCCGGATTAGTGTAATTCCTCCCAAATATACTGCACTTGCGTCTCAATCGTATGATGAATTAAAGGATATTTCTGTCCCGATTGGGTCGGAAGTCACGCTTAACATAACATCCAGTTCTCCGGGTAGTGCGTCGTTGCTGATTGAAAACAGGAAATCAGTCGACCTCCAAAAAATCCAGCCGACGTCCCATCAAATAGCGTTGACGATTTTTGAGGACATTAGTTATAAAATTTCTTTGATTGATCTGGAGGGTCATGCGGCAAGGACAAATGATGTTTATCATATCGAGAGTGTAGCAGATTTTTCTCCGATTATTCAGATTTTGGCGCCTAAAGAAAATGAAGTTATACGGGAGAATTCAACGGTGTCATTTCTATTTAAGATAAATGATGATTACAGCATCGAATCCGTAAAGTTGCACCTCTTTATAAGCGGCGAAGAAAATCAGATTATTGAACTGCTTAAAACATCGTCCTCAGATTCCGAAGCGATAAAAGAGAAAGTAATCGCTCATAGCATTAATTTGAAAAACAGAGTAAAAAATGGCGACGTTATTTCGTATTATTGTTCTGCATTTGACAACTCACAACCAATTACCAATAATTCTAGATCAGCAGTGCAATTTATTGAAATTAGACCCGAAAAACCGGATACGGAGAATAATCAGAATGGGAATAGCGGCAATACAAAAACACTCAACGTTAGTGACTTGATCGTTGAACAAAAACGAATCATCCGGACAACGTTGGATGAAAATCAGAAAAATGATCAGGCAGGCGGCGATAATGATGCCGTAGACGACTTAATAAAGGCATCTTCCGAGTTATATCTGACAACAAAAAATAGGTATAATGAGTTGAAGGGAGGCAAAGAGCCTGAATTACCACAGACTGAACCCAAAGATCTCGCCGAGAAAATGTTTAATGATGCAATAGGCAACGCCGTTCCTGATTCACCTCAACCCTTGGAGCTTGGGAAGATTGGTGATTTATTTGAGGAAACAATTCTTAATATGGGAAAAGCAAAAGATATTCTTGTTAAACGACTGTTATTTGAATCATTAACCTACCAGCAGTTATCATTGTCTAAATTGATATCAATTGAAATTGAACTTGACAAAAATCCACCGCCATCAGGAAGCAGCGGGGAGGGCGAGGAAAGTAAAGAAGAACAGGAAGTTAGCGAAACAAATAAGAAAAAGTCCCGACAACAGCAAAGTATGAAACTTGATAAAATTGTTCAGGATTTGGATCGTTTAATCAACAAACAAGGTAAACTCAATGATGAAATAAATAGAAAACACGTTAATAAGAAAGGTCTCGAAAAATTTATTGAATTTTTATCAGAAGAAGAAAGTGATATTATTAAAAGGGCTGGTGATGTTAAAGGGGATCTTAAAAATGTCGCAATGGGAGGGGCTGCTGTCAATGAGTTAAATAAAGCAATCAGGCATATGAACGATGCTTTAGGCAAAATAGAAAGAAAACAATTCGACAATGCAGAAAAGTACGGTCAATATTCCAAACAATTTCTTGAGCGGACAAAAGAAATTGCAGCAGGACTTCAGGATGAAATGGTTAATAATCAACTGAAAGCTGCTGCTGCTGCATTAAAAAATATCTTGGAGAACCAGTCAGATTTAATGCAAAAAACCCAGAACTCTCAACAACAGGGGAATATCGATTCAGTCAAATCCAATCTCATCGCTGACCAAAAACAAAACAGATTAAATTTTGAAAAATTTCTAAATCAAATTTCCCGTTTATCTTCTGAAATGGAATCCGTTAATTCCAAGGCGTCATATGGGTTAGAAGAAACCCTGAATGCGGCATTTAAACGCAATGTGTCAGGGAAGATGAAACGTGTAGAAAATGCAATTCGTTATAAGCAATTGGATAAAGCATTGGATTATCAAAAACAGTCCCATGAAACTTTGCGGGAATTATACGAGGGACTCGAAGGCGTTATACAGGAAAATTTTTCACTGTCTCATGAGGAAGTAGCAAAAATGCTGGACAAGGTCCTAAAAAATATCAAAAAGGTAAAACAGGCTGGAGGGCAGGATAAATCAAAGGGAGACAAACAAGATTTATACCAGGATGCAGCAAAAGATTTGGACGAAATTTCAGATAAATTAGGCAGTCAAATTATGGATGACATAGTGCGGTCAATGCAACAGAATGTACTTGGTCAGTCATCGGCCGGTTTCCATTCAGATGAGAAACTTTTAGCGCTGTTATATAAGGCCGCTGGATTATTGGAAGCAAAATTATTGAAAGAAGCGTTGAAGGAAAAAGTTAATCTTACTCGGATTAGTGATGAAGAACCGCTTGATGAATATAAAAAACTTGTCAACGAATATTTTAAAAACCTCAGTAAAACATTTTAAGTTTACCCGTGTCTGATCGAAAACTAACATTGGAGACCATTCAGAATACTATCATCGTTTTCATGACAGCAGTGTGCTGGGATTGGTTTGTCATTATGCAATTAGGCGCCAGATAATTCCTGATTATGATCCTTCACACCGATCCTTTTATTCATCCAGCTATCATTATAATTGTGTTTATAATGACCGTTATTATGACGGATATTCTTTATAAACGTTATATATCAGTTGTTTCACGATCATACTGGTTATTTTTAGTTGGCGCTAAAATCCTTGCATTGCTGGCACTGTGCATCCTTCTTCTTAATCCGTCTATCCGAAAAATGATACCGGATTCAAAAAATTTGCAGATCATGATATTCGTGGATGGAACTGAAAGTATGAATGCCATTGATTGTGAAAATAATTCCCGCATTGATGTCGCAAGAAAGCTCATAAAATCAAAATCTCAGTTTTTCAAATCATTATCAGATCTGACAGGCAATTTGAATTTTTTTCTATTTTCCGGGAATACAACCCGGCAAATTAGTGCAGACGATAAATTTGACGCTATACTTGGTGATACTGATATCGATTTAACCCTTAATGCCTATCTGTCCAATCATTATAATTTAAATTCAATCGGCGCCGTAATATTAATGTCCGATGGGCAGGATAACAAAGGGCGCTCACTGATGGCTGCTGCCCCTGAATATAGAAAAGCGGGTATACCCATTCATTGCATTGGCATAGGTGATCCAAGGTCTCAACAAGATATCAGTATTAACTGGAAAAACGTCCCTCCAGAAGCGCTGAAAAATAGCAAACAAAAGTTCACGGCCGTTGTAAAACGAAACTTTATCGAAGTCTTTGACACATCAGTGACGCTATTTGAAAACGGGCGGGAAATTCGTGAGATCGATATAAGTTTTAGCAAAGATGAGTTGGAAAAGGAGATCTATTTTGATCATGTTCCATTTACGGCCGGATTTAAAACATATAAAATAACGACCGCAAATTTAGCCAATGAAAAAAATCGACTAAACAATATTGATTTAGCTGGAATCAAAATTAACGATCCCGATATTTTTAACATTTTTTACTTTAGCGCTAACCTGGATTGGAATCTTAAATTCTTAAAACTGTTCATTGACAAAGAGGAAAAATTTAACTTGGATACTGTGATACGGATGGGGGAGAAAGGGTATTACGTTCGGGGATATTCGGGAAAAAATAGATTAGAAGATAATTTTCCGTCATGTTCGGATTTAAATCAATATGATTCATTGATTGTCGATTTAAGCAGCTTGTATTTACTTGATCAGGAACAGATTTCATGTTTGGTCAATTTTATCGAAAACCGGGGTGGCGGTGTAGTCTTTTCCGGAATGTCTGCTGATTTGCCCGAGGAGGTGCGGACAATATTGCCGTTGACTGATTTACCAATTGAATCTCGAAAAATGAGAAAAACTAAACTGGATTTTCAATCGTCAAAAATTTTTATAGAGAAAGATAATGACTATATAACTAAATTTAAATCCATGCTTTATATCCCGGAGGGGACAGAATTTTATACGATTGAAAATAATCAGACTAAACCGGGGAGCAAAATCGTTATTGCCAGTAAGAATTCTTCGTGGGTGGTATTGTCAACACAACATTATGGAGCCGGCAAGGTTGCATATCTTAATCTTAACGATTCATGGAAATGGAATCTGCAACTGGAAAATGGCCATGAATTATACAACGTTTTTTGGGGCAAGTTATTGACCTGGGCCGCTGCCGCTTCGAAGGAAAAACTGGCTGTAAGACCGAATTCAACCAAATTTAAACTTTCAGAGGAGCAGGAACTGCGTGTTGACCTATTGAATGAACAATTTGAACCAGAGAATAATGCTGAGGTAACGTGTTCTATTGCTGATCTCAATGGCAACGAATACACCATGAGTTTGCACCCTGACAGTAAAGTTGATGGACGGTACCTGGGAAAGTTCCATCCGAGGAAAGCAGGTGAATATCGCTTTTACTTCAAGGCTGTTAATAAAAATGGATTTACGATCGAATCATCTCAAGACTATCTTGTGGTTGACTACGGGAACGAAACCCAACCGTACCCCATGGCAGAAGAAAAACTACAAAGTTTAGCTCGGGAAACCGGAGGTAAATATTTCAATTACAAAAACACGTCCGCAATAGATAAGTTGAAATTATCAAAAAAGATAAATTACATAGAAACGAAGGATGACTTGGCGAATCACTGGTGGTTCCTGTTTGTCGTCAGTCTCGCATTTCTCCCAGATTGGATATTACGTCGAAGAATCGGTTTGAAATAATATCTACGTTGAAAAGCAACTTGCCTTTTTTCCAAAGTCCAACAGGTTAGCCTGATTCAGCAATTCCCGGTGAAACGGAACTCTTTTAATAGAAGTCAGTTACAAATTTTATACCATCTATAAATTGTCAAAATCTATTGTCGGCATTCTGGAATTGAGGCTGATAGCGACTTCAACC
>WLWI01003736.1_pt1 | contig 13043 bp, 2 predicted proteins | sample 6701501 | NCBI WGS metagenome assembly WLWI01 (sample SAMN12718690, study PRJNA515312) | sponge metagenome | isolation source: marine sponge | host: Mycale hentscheli | place: New Zealand: South Island, Marlborough, Capsize Point | collected 2014-11-01
TTTGATCTGAAGTGTTATGTAGTTATACAATTGGATTGGAAGCTCATCATTATAGAAGATAGGTGTGTCCACTTAGATTTGTTGGATATCAAATTTTACAACCTAATGTGTTTGTGGTCACCATGCACGATGGTTGCTCAGCAAGTCTTAGAGTGCTGATACACTAACACCCACACATTCAAGTAAAAAAATCACATTATTGCAAATATCGCCGTACCGAGTTTGTGTTTCTGTATGATAAGAAAGCCATGGTACCAGCAGGGAACCTTCACATGTAGATATCTTGTAAAAACATTGACAAGCCATAGAGCGATTTTGACTAGTGCATGAGCTTCTGCAATGGAAATATGTGTAGCTCTGACAACTTGCATGATTGATGCTAGCACATTCTTAATTATAGTTTGTTGTCATTAAGAATTGATTTTTTGCAAATTATTCTCGAAATCATTCAACCGATTGGCTAATTTGAAAGGTTACCTGTTTATCAATTACACATTTGCTTTAGACAATCGGTTACAAAGTATCATTCAAATTAGCTATCAGAGATTCATTTATTTATATTCTGCAATAGAAGTAACCCACACACTGGCCACTTGTATTAAATTTCTGATTTTCCGTTATAATTTTACTAAACTCTGTTCTTTAAAATGGCGAATTGCTTCTGGATGGCCATACGAACGTCATATTTTAGTATTTGTTTTAACTATAAGTTATCTTTTACTTCTTATTCTTTAAGAGCTACACTTTAAAGACCTGTTTACTACATATAAGCTGTGCTCCTTTCTTTGGGAATTTATAATTAATCCAAAACAACAACAACAAAGCCAAAGCAATTGTGAATGGTAAAATGAAAGAACTGATCAATTGTTTATAATAAGTAGAGCAAATTTTGTGCAAACAAAAAGTGAAGAGTACCTTGTTGACTTGCCTTCCTTTCTATTTTATTATTTCAATGATTCAGTCATTCTCAGCTGAAATAATTATAATAATGGCAAATTTTTGTAATTCTAACAGCCAATATTGTTAATTGGTGACCCCTGAATAGGGCTTCGGCAAGAAGTTGAAATGTTATGTTAAGTTTTAATTAACAATATTGGCTGTTAGAACGAATTTTTTTTTGCTATTATTAGTTGTACTAATTATAACATTAGCAAATACCAAGCCGTATGGTGCTCGATGTACTAAATTTAGCAAATTAAAAATACAGCTGCACATGGTAATTTTTATAATATATTAATTGGTGAGCGAGCAAAGCGAGCGAGACACTTACAGGTTAACACAATTGACAATCGGGGATGTGTGTTTGTTTATATATATATGTTTGGACATACATATGTCATTTTGTACTTTGACCCTCTCATATTTTTGTGTTAGCTTAGTGTTCGAACCGGTCCCAAACTTCACTAAACAGAATCCACTGGTTATTAATCATTACCCGTATCACCCTAGAAATTGAATGGTTTACCATTTTGAATTCTTTCGCGGGTGCAGTTAGAATAAAAAAAACTTAGGGGAGTTCCTTTTTTTTTTCGAGTTAGTGGCAGTGGTAAGTTAATATGTCAAAGTTATAAGCCCTACGCAACAGTATTTACTTGAAAATTCATTGTCCACTGGACTAACCACTGAGGTAAGCCTTGTGTTCATTGGCGAGCGAGCGTAGTGAGCGAGACACTTACTGTGGTAACACAATTGAAAATTGGTGATGTTTGTTTATTGGCGAGCGAGCGGTGCGAGCGAGACAGTATTAGGGTGGATAATGCAGAATCGGGTATATGTTATATATATGTATATATGCATGGATGGTACATATGCCCTTTAAACGCGCGCGCGGGGAACTTTTTTCTTAAAAAATCACGGCTTTTTAGGCTTGACCCCAGTTTATTCTGAACCTACAGCATTAAGCAAGCCTTACTTATACTTAAGCTCCAAAGTGTGAGAAAATTCCGGCGAAAACGCTTGCTTTTCAAGAAACAAAAAGTTGATTCAACTGGTTACTACGGCATTGAAGACCCTTTTCCAGACTTAATTTCAAAACTTCGCTGTTCTAGGGGTGATGCGGAGTGCCGGTTGTTGGTTGTCAAGAGCCACTGGTAGTCAGAATGCGGTAGTATTATAATGCTAAGGAAGCTACTACTACTCCAGGGAAGCTGAGGTACGTAATTCCATATTTGTTAGCTAAATATGCAAAATAACTCAGGCCTTTCTTTTTTGTAGCTAAGAGCTTGTTGTCAACAGTGACTGATTTAAACAGTCAGAATGGCTCAAATTTGGTACTACAAAAGTTACCACTGCTCAAGAAAATGAGGTGAGAAAGTAATTATGTATTTGTTTGCTAAAATTGATGGTCTTTTGTTTTTGTAGCAGAGAGCTTGTTGTCAAAAATTTTGAGGTAATTCAGATAGTTTAAGTAACATTAATTTGATACTACAGAAGTTATAAATACTCAGGAAATTGAGGTAAGTAGTAATTCCATATTTGATGGCTAAAATTTCAAATAATAGCACTGGTTTATTATTTTTTATCGTAGCTGAGAGCTTGTTCAAGAGTTACTGGTAATTGAGATTATCAGAATGGCAGATGTTTGATACTACAAAAGTTACCATCAGGTAAGATAGTAATTTTGTATTTGTTTGCTGAAATGAAAGGTCATAACTGCTATTATAGTGTTTGCATGAACTAAACCAAAACATATTAACAATACTGTCATTATATGTTACCTAACTATCAGGCTCGCTCGCCATTTGTGCTGAAGCACACCACTAGTTTATATATAATGTTTGGACGTACGCATGTCATTTTGTACTTTGACCCTCCGTATTTTTGTGTTCGCTCGGCGTTCGACCCCGTCCCAAACTTTACTAAACAGAATCCTCTGGTTATTAATCATTACCCATATCACCCTAGAAATTGAATTGTTTACCGCTTTGAATTCTTTTGCGGGTGCAGTTAAAACGCAAAAACTTATGGGAGCTCCATTTCTATTCGAGTTAGTGGCGGTGGTAAGTTAATACGCTATTTGTCACAGTTATAAGCCCTACGCAACAGTACTTACTTGAAAATTCATTGTCCACTAGAGAACCATGAAGGTAAGTGCGTAGGTATTTTCAGTTGTGTGAAAGTATTGTGCATTACAACTACTATTATATCACAAAGAAAAATTTAAATGTTTTTTGTTGCTCTTTTTTTTTATCAATTCAAGCAGTTGCGGGGAGTGGTTACTATGGCATTGAAACCACTTTACAATATATACGTATAATTCAAAAACTCGACTTTATTATTTAGCAACTTGAGTGCTAGGAGTTAAAATCAATTGTTTGTTTAACAGTAGTTAGCCTAGCTCATCATTGTGCTCAAGCACATCACTAGTTATCCAGTACCACTTGATTTAGTTACAGTTGTTCGGGCCAGCCCTCACTAAAGTGGTTGCCAAGGCAACACTTAGAGGAAATTTCTAGAGCTGGACTCATCCTTGTTTGTATGTTTGTGACTCCCTAGGTTTTGTCTGACACTCTATACACTCTATACACCCCACTGTTTGTGTCTCCCTCTATATTGATTCAGTCACACCTCTTATTCAATAACTAATTATCACCTCCCCCTTTAGTATCATTTTTTTCCTATATATATCTGTATACCCTCCAGTTTTCATCAGTCTTGCAAGAAGTTGAAATAACTAGTTTCTAATCTAGCCATTACCTAGCTACCGTTCCTGTAGTGGGGTCAAGCGCGAGGGCCTTACAACCCCTCTCCATAGCGTTTGCCGCCCCAACAGTTCAAATTTTTTCTCACTTACTTTTTTTTTGCTCAATACTGTTTAAATTCGTTTGCTACATTAACTATTATAATTCTGAATATTATTACTAATCTAAATGAACATAATAATCTGAACGTATTGAGTGAAAAACTGAAAAAAAAAGATTGGATTGGTCACGGCAATCTTTCCGTGATCTCGTCGCACTTTATCCGCCATGCCATATCTTGACGAAATTCCTAGGCAATGCAGTTTAACTAAGGTCAATGGTACGATTTCTTTGATGAAAAAATAATACAAAGTTACAATTTTTTGTAAAGACCTCAGCAAACCCTGGATATAACACTATTGTTTTTCGTTGTTGTAGAATTGGTGAGTCAGTTTAGAAAATTATTACAAAAACTATAGGAAATAGCTGTAGCTCATAGGTAGCTCTCACTGCTAGTAATAAACACAAGAATAACAATTGATGGCTTTAAGAAATACAAATGTAATAAGCAAATCCCTATTGTATTAAGTATAGCTAGGCTAGCTTGATCGCCACTTGTGCTCCAGCATAGCACTAGTAACTATTGTGTTATTGGTTCCATGAGGGAATAGGAAATTGGCTTTAAAACCCTTTCGATGATGTAATGAGATCGAGAATTTTTTTGACCGAGGATTTTCAGGACGCTTGAGTGCCCACATTTTTTTTGCCTACAGACTTCAAATACTCAGATAGAAAGTATGAAGCCTATAGAGAGTCCGTCAGCATTTTGGAAGAATATGGATAAAGTTTTTCCTACTGGATATCCGTAGCTCTTGGAGTCTCCTCGAAACTCGCTGTAAGACTGACTGGTTCCGGTTAATATTCAGGCTTTTAGTAGTTGTTATAAGGCTATAGCTACCTACTTTAGATGCTTGGCTTTTAGTTTGTGGGTTTTTGTGGTTGCTTTGCGGTAGAAATTTAAGAATCAAATTTGAATTCTAAAAAAACGCCAGAAATGTTGAAGAAAGTCGGCGTGGAATGGGTTAGGAGTTCCTTAGTTCATGCATCCCTCTCATTTACCAGACCACTCCCCATGTATCAGGAGTATACTCTCACTGAGCATGCTCTGTAACTGGTGTCCTTCTGCCAGTTGGAGTGCTACTGAGTTGGATTGGATCTTGGTGTAAATTTGTTAATTAGCTTTATTCACTTATTGTAGGTGTGATTGCAAATACATACTCAGTATAAACATAAAGCATACAGGATTGAATTAACTGTACCCCTCATTGTTATATGCTAAAGAAATTAACAGTGCTTTTTATTCCTATGTGCCAACACCCTTAAAGTTGCCAAGAACTTAATATATAGCCTGACTGGGATGTCTGGTTGGGATTATCCCCGCAGAGTGTCCCCAGAAGCTGTCCCTATTCTAAGTCGCCTCAACCATAAAACTGTTCTTATTAAAGTTCTACATTTTAAAAAAAGTTTTTCAAGCCTGTTGCTTCCAAAAATTTTTTTAGTACATGCAACTTAATGATATTTTTTGGTTTATGTTGGCATTTGTATATTATTTTATTTCTTTCTTTCTTTCTTAACATGCTTCTGTTCTTTCTTTTCTTACCTCTCGCACTTCCATTTATTGAGCGTTGATATAGCTATTGTTACAAAATTTGTAGATTTTGGTGTCTTGATTTTCTATATTGTAGGTATAGCTACGAAAAAGAGACACGATCATTTAATGAAAATTGTTACGTTAATGTTACTCCATACAGTAATGTCAAGGTATTAATAACTCACTTATCATAAAGTGTGTGAATTATATTTGATATCAAGCCGGTTTCCCATCATAAGATACTATTTTATGAGAATTTTTACCTAAATCTATCAAGAAGGTCTGTCTAATGGGTTCTAATAAAAGGGCACTCAACACACACATAAAACATACACACAAACGCACATACACAAGCACACAAACTACTGATATCTGCTGTAGTATAATTGATCTGAAGTCATTAAAGTAATATGAGGTAGCATATTATGCGGTGGATTTAAGTAGAAATTGCAGGTGAAGTTCTCTTCTGCAAAATTTAAGACTTATCATGAGTAAATGCGTAGCCATTTTAAGACTGAGTTCTCTCTTCCTCCTTTTAGTTCCAACACACTCACATTATGCTTAGATGTCACCACCAAATGCTTGTTATTGTCATTTTCCATGAAATAAATCTTCATGTACAAGTTGTTTTGACTTCACTCTCCTTCCTCTTACAATGTATGTAAAAAGTCATACTAAGAAAATATATTCTTCTGAGTGCATTTGTATAAGCATATAGCACTAGCTAGTAATTAAGTTAGTAAGTGCAATCTGAGATGTTCCATTATGAAGTAAAAGGTGTCAGGACTGCTACAGTATATCATTAATATCATGAATAATGTAACAAAATAATATTGTATTAGTGCATGAAATAAGTACAAACACATACTTTAATATTATATTCAAACTAATATTGATATTGAATTATTGTATAGTAAACTTAACATTATTTGGTTACTTTGAATGATATTCAAGTTAAGGTTTTGAAACAATAGTCCAGCTTTATGGTTCATCTATTAGATATAATATCCGTGATGGCAGGATGTTTTTTTTTTTTTTAAGTTTGTCACAAATGTATCTAAAGGATATTATGCTGCTGATGGTGTAGTTAAGTATAATACAATGGTAATTTTTTCAGGAGAGAATCTATGTCCACAGAGCGAAATGTATTGGTATATAGTAAAATTCTTTTGTAAACTACTTATATATATTGGAAACTTTTGATCCATTGCCAAGGTCATTGTGAAGATGATGATAATAATATTAGTTCTAATAATAGTAACAATAATAATAATAATAATAATAATAATAATAGCAATAATAATAATAATAATAATAGTAATAATAATAATAATACATAAATTAAGTATGGAAGGCTATCAATATGTTTTTATGATTGTCAAGATGCATTCTTTTGGGTTACATGAATCCTTTGCTGAGTGATGGCGAGTAAAACAGAATACGTGACAAGTTAGTAATACTTGAATTGAAAGTTGAATACTCAATTTTCTGGAAACCTCTTGAAAGAACCAACACTTCAGAGAGAAAGTATTGTTAATCTGTCGCGTATATTAATCATTGGTGATACTTTTTATCTAGTTTCAACCAGCAAAAGGTCAATAACTACATTTCCACATTGTCTGAGCTATACGCATTAACTTCTTATCACAAAAAACAACGTCTTTTCCTATATTTTACTTTTTTTTTTCTTTTTTGTACTTGGTTATTAAAATTAACTTAGTGGTTTTGACCATCTTAAAATATACTGTTGAGCTACTGTCGAGCTAATGCAAATATAAAGATATTATGTTTGTGTGATATCTTATTTATTAGCTGACTTAAATATGTTACTATGACACTATTGTTGTATTCAGAAAAATTGTCGTTGGTTATTAATATAGATGTGCCAGCTATAATCAGCAGTGATAAAATTGCTTACTTGGACCCACAAGAGAAACTGTGGACGGGGCAATCAGGACGATATTTCAATCTTTCAGACGACCGTACCAGACGGTGCCTCTCTCCATTTCATGGAATTGCTGACTAATCGACGCTTACTTGTAACGCTCTGCTCTGAAACGGCTATAACATGCTCACGGTATTGTGTATGAGTGTCAGGTAATTATTATTGGAATAAATAGCATCATAGTTTGCTATGGTAATAAAAACTAACAAAAAATGATGGGATGCCAAAGTGGACTGTTATTGCAAATCCTGTCACATATTACATTTGTTTTTTACTTGGTGTGGAACTCCAGCTTGAAATGCATTATCTCGTTTTTATTCCTGGACTTCCAAACTTCTTATCTAAACAATATATACAGGATCCACAATCAGCTGACAAACATCACAAAAAGAATACTTCTTGTTTTGTTATATTTCAAAGGTAACAATTCCCACATAATAGTAAACAATACACAAAAACTATTAAGGCATTAAGTAATAATCAAAATGTGTAGCCAGATGACACAGTTGGCTAGCAAATATGTGAGGTGTAAACATGTGCGATTATTGAGTGTGTGTGTATGATGATAGTTTATATTCATTTTAAGTTTAGTTCATACCAGGGTAGACCTGGTCATATCAAACTGCAAGAGTACTGTGTAGGATAGATTTAAAACTAGTTCCAATTACCACATAAAAAGACAATTCATATATTGTTTATTGGATACAAATTAAGTATAATTGAAACTCAATTACCTCGACCACACTATCAAGTACCTATATAATACTACAAAGGGAAACATCACTGAACATCATAAATTGAAGGGCAGGGCAATAAATTGCACCTATTGTAGGATATCATGAAAGTTTTATGTTAACAAACAATAGCTTCACTAAAATAAAACAATAACAACAACAACAACACCAAACTATCAATAAAGTAACAAAAAAAAATCAGCAAATAAACCAAGCATTTAATTATGCACTTATATTGCTAACCAATCAACTGAAAGGTATTCTTCTGAAACTAGTAAAAAATTATAACTATCTTTGCAGTTCTTTCATTTGATGTATGAAATATGATCAGAAGCCAAAGATTGGTACCAAAACAAAAGTTACCTATGCCTATTGAATGACTGACCATGTCATACAATATCAAGAATTACTTAGTAAGTTCAATCAATAAAAAAGAAAAGAAAAGAAAAACCATTACTGCTAGTGCATGGCTAGTTAGACATTAGCTACATAGCCATCCTGAACAGTGGTCTTAACCTGTCTTGGGATGGCAATTAGCTATTGTAGTAAATTGAGTACTAATCAATTCACTTGAGGCCATGTTTATAATTCAATATTTGTGGTGGCCTTGTCTATCACATTTTGAATTTCCTCCCCAGCCAGGTATATATAGAAGGGATTGCGGCATACCTTTTGCCCTCTAGCTCTCCGTTTTTTTTTCAAATGTAATGAAGAGAATCCTCCAGAATAACTTAATTTTTTATTTAATTCAATCCACATCACCTTAAAAATGAGTGTCCCAACACACAAACGGCTCTATATAATCATTGTTATGAGTTATATATAGAATAATAGAATGCATCACCAAATGAGGAAAATAGAAATAAAAAAATAATAATTATTTTCAAGAAAATGTCTTAGTGGCATAGTTTTAAGTAAAGTTCTGTAAATAGATTAGTTAATTAATGTTAATTAATGTCATAAGGTAATAAAAGTGGAACTAACAAATACTCTGTTAGGTCTTAGATATACACACTGCTAACAAGTTATTAAGCCCTTCTTATTTAATTCCTGCATGATACAAATGCACATCGCACCTGTAGAGACATTCAATTTTATAGACTCAAACCTTAATAATCTTGTTCATTCCCATACTTTCATTCCATTCTAAACTTACCTCATATAAAAAAAAACTTTCTACTTTAGTCTGGTCACTCTTTTATGTACTCCTTTCCATCATGCTGCTGATATTATAGGTAATAGTGATTACATATTAAACTTGTTTTCACTCTCTTTGAACTGTCCTTCAGTTGTAGTTTCTAGTCCAAGATATCTGCTCTCTGCTTATAGTAATCTTTTCTTATTATCAGTGGAGTTAGTGTTCTAATTATTAAAGTAGCCACTCAGTTGCATTGCCTAGATAGGCTAAGCTTTAATAAAGAAATTCTTGTGAGTTTTACGTTAACTATGATGTCAAATATAATGACATGAGCTGGTGTAAAGCACCCAGGATAGAAACGGTTGATCAAGCGACAATCGAAGGATCAGTTATCTCAACACACTACTCAATTCTAAGGCTTAGCAGAGAACTAAGTTATGCATGAGACAGCAATTTTTGTCATTATCTCTAATATAAGTTAGAGTGAAATGTATTAGTTTAGACTCAAGTTTTCAATAGCAAATGAAATTTAGTGGATAAATATTTTCAAACAATATGTCATAATATTAAGATGATGTTTTGTGAATAAATACCACAGAATAAACTAAATGCTATATAAATGAACTGTTAATGGATGACAGGATTATAGGACAACCTGATAATGCTAATTATGGCCTGGGTCCTACGTGTGCTTGAAAAAAGTCCATTTTCAATTGGCGATCAGATGAATACCCTTTAATGTATGTAGAGCTCTGTAAGCAGTCCCTGTACTCTGCTCTGTAGAACACTTTGAAACTCCTGTAGTATCCGGAACATTGCCTAGCAAAATTCACAATTATTTCAGCACAGTTTCGACATGGACTAGAGTAAGTGTACAAATAAATGTCTCTACTGTGAATGTTGTTGCAATCTATCATTTGCTGGTTGGACATCTCTTTTGGACTCTGGAAGGGCTGCAATCCAACCATCACCTTCAGCAGTCCTTCTGCCACTCTCAAGCAGTGGATCAGGTGGGTTTGGATTGGTAAGGTCCGAGCCATAGTGTATAGCACAGCATACTGTTTTCGTCCTTGAGCTTTCCTATTAAATGGCTGATGAAATTTATCCATGAAAGTATTTATTCGAGTGAGTGTCTCATGGTCTATATAGTCCGGATGATTGGCGCAAGGAGGTACCGGCATCACAATTAACTTATTCCTTGTAATGGTTTGTTCGTGGTGAGGAGGCGGGCCTAAGTATCCTGCGATGTACTTGTCATGAGGAGGCAGTTGCTGGGTACATGCTTGGGAGAGAATATCCAGAGCATTTATCTCGTCAGGTGTTGGATAACGAGGCAAGAGCAAAAGTTCTTGAAAGGTTGATCCTTTTTGGTGTCATAATTGCTGATAGATGGCACCCTAGGGCATTAACATTTTGTTGTTGGTGAATGATGTAATATCTGAGTTGCGGCATATTTACATGGATGTCTATCAATCTATCTAAATCCATTGAACCATAGTACTCAATCATGATATCACTGTACTGAGGATTGCTTCTGTGCTCACGAGACAATATGTCCAGTTTAGATAATAGGAATTGGTTAGATTCTTCTTGATTTCCCTTTACTACAGATAAAGTTGCTGATAATATTAATGGAATGACTGCTAGAAGTGTCAGTTCAATTATGTATTACAGATATCGGTTAATTTCTTCAAGAGTGTCAAGAGTGACTGTTTTATACCATCATCTGTTTGTTTTTTCACATGAAAGTAATCCTTTGATAAATAATGGCTACTTAATTCTGTCATAGTAGCAGTTACTCTCAGATTTTACAACCGATTATGTTGATGTAGCTAAACCAATTCGTTTACACTACTTCACTGGTCACATTGTTTAAATAAGTAGACTTATTTATGCTTTCTTGCATTAATAGTGAGATTTATATTTGTGAGATTTTAAGAACAAAGAGGTAATTTTCTCCAAAGAGTTGTTAATAGTATGCCTCATATTTTGCATATAAAAACAGGCAATTTACACCAAATCATGGAACTTAACTCATTTTTAAGATTACAATGTACATTTCTGTAGATTTATTTCTACTGTGTTTTTCCAGTAGAAGTCATTAAAACTAAATAGTTATTGGTCTCCAATAAATAAAATTGTTTACAATATTGGTGTATTATATATATATAATATATATAATATATATATATAATATATATTATAATAAATATATACGTATTATATATATAATAATAGAGTGTGATATGGTGAAATATTTCATGAGCAGGCTAATTTTTTTTCAAGAGCCAAAGGAAAGTGAAATAAAGCCTGAGAGTGAAATATCTTGCCATATCACTCTGAAGTGTAATAAGGTTTTTTCCACACTAGATATCTTCACTGAAGTAGTTTTTTTCGTAACTTGGTGTAAAGTTAGAGAAACTCACTAGGGGCTCCCCACAATTGTACGCCAGGCCTGGTTGCTATAACTACTCTGGTAATGAGCTAAGTTTACTGTCCGGAAATATATTAAACAACTGCATGCTATTATCCTGTCATCTATGAATAGAAGTTCAAATCACCTATACATTAATTTAATACATTTGCTAAGTTTTGACATAGCTAAATATATTTGTGAGTTTATAGTTGAAGTGGATCACGCCTCCTTTAACAACGTTAGCAACATATTTGTTTTTCCAAAAAATGCTTAATTGAAAGTCCTCTTTCTTACTTACTTGAGGGATAATGTATATTAGTGCAATATTTGTTTCTTTGTGCCTTCTTCTGGATGTTGGGAGAGGGAGTTATGCTGTACCTACTTATTGTGAAAGTGTTTGGAAATGTGGCAAAGAGATGGTACCTACTACTGCCATTATGCTGGGGTGAATATAGAGATGAACAAAGCTCATGAAGAAGTAGAGATTGCGTTTGGTTTATTACACCAAATGTTTGTATAAGCCAGAGCAACGACATAATCTATATTATTACAGTATTCAATTCTCTGTTTTTTCTTCTATTGTTCTTCGCGGAGTTCCAGCTGTCATAGTTACTGTGTATCAGCAGTAGTTCTTCATGATAACTATATGATTTCTACTAGATCCGTGTAAGTTTATTTTTCATTGTTGTTATAAGGTGAACTTCAGTGAAATCGATGTATAGCTATAAACGCCAATTGTGGGTTGCGGCTCGACACAGCCCAGCTCAGCACAGTCACAACAACAAGAAATGGTAAAGTCGTCACTCAGCTTGCTCATACACTCTGGTAACTTGCTGCCACCAGAGTTCCTTGTAGCTATGTCCGCCCTTCCCTGAGCTCTCGATCAGTTTGGGGTTAAGACTAAACTATGGGGAACTGATGATACGCATGCGTGTCTAAGGTTATGTAGCCGAGGACACGCACGCGGACACAAAATGAGGGAGTGGTCACGGAACATCCGGACAGAACTAACACACACGCAATCATGACATGCGCATGCATACACTTTAGAATACATATACAATAATAATGACACACTGCTAATAATAAATACACATATAATTGACTTTCATGACACACACACACAGTTCATTCATCTTCTTCTTTCTTCTTTATCTTTCTCTTCATCTCTTTCTTTATCTCTCTCTGCTCACCCTTCATCATGCCGCCCACAATGGGTCTTCTTAGTAACAATAAAAATTTGGTGGCTAAGGTCTCCTAAATGGGCTTACAGTTATTTTCAATAGTATTATATTTTGTAAAGAAACCTTTTGACTTGTAGTTCACCACTATATGATGTATACTGACTTTTTACTTAAGTTTTCTTTCTTTCTTTTTTTCATGATAGTTTAATTGTGTCTTGTTTAGAACTGCAGTGCCTCTGCTAGGTCTGACGTGGGTGTTTGGACTACTAGCTGTTAACAAGAATACTCTGGTCTT